>Ga0137418_10000035_pt1 | contig 88026 bp, 66 predicted proteins | sample CZODoug3_1_2_16f_FD_122242 | JGI IMG/M metagenome (GOLD analysis project Ga0137418, IMG submission 122242) | Vadose zone soil fungal communities from Angelo Coast Range Reserve, California, USA - CZODoug3_1_2_16fungal (Hybrid Assembly) | ecosystem: Environmental > Terrestrial > Soil > Vadose...
GTGGACGTACGCGGCGAAATTCTGCAGCTCAAGGAAACGCTGAACACGATGGTCGATCAGCTCAACCGTTTTGCGGGTGAAGTAACCCGCGTTGCCCGCGAGGTGGGTACTGAGGGCCGGTTGGGCGGACAGGCAAACGTACCCGGCGTGGCGGGTACGTGGAAGGACCTCACAGACTCTGTCAACTCCATGGCCGGAAACCTCACAGGGCAGGTGCGCAATATCGCGGAGGTGACCACCGCGGTCGCGCGCGGCGACTTGTCGCGCAAGATTACGGTCGACGTGAAGGGTGAAATTCTCGAACTCAAGAACACCATCAACACGATGGTGGATCAGCTCAACGCGTTCGCGGGCGAAGTGACACGCGTGGCGCGTGAAGTGGGTACCGAAGGAAAGTTGGGTGGACAAGCGCAAGTGCCGGGGGCGGGCACCTGGAAAGACTTAACCGACAACGTCAACCTGATGGCCAGCAACCTGAACGGACAAGTACGCAATATCGCGGAAGTGGCGACCGCCGTGGCGCGCGGTGATCTATCACGCAAGATCACAGTGAATGTGAAAGGCGAAATTCTTGAACTCAAGGACACCATCAACACGATGGTGGATCAACTAAGGTCGTTTGCTTCCGAAGTCACTCGCGTGGCGCGCGAAGTTGGCACCGACGGCCGACTCGGTGGCCAGGCCCAGGTGCCCGGCATTGCAGGCACGTGGAAGGACCTCACCGACTCGGTCAACTCGATGGCCAGCAACCTGACGGCCCAGGTGCGCAACATCGCTGAGGTAACCACGGCGGTCGCGCGTGGCGATTTGTCGCGCAAGATCACGGTCGATGTGAAAGGTGAGATTCTCGAACTGAAGAATACGATCAACACCATGGTCGACCAGTTGAACGCGTTTGCGGGTGAGGTGACACGCGTGGCGCGCGAGGTCGGTACCGAGGGCAAGTTGGGCGGCCAGGCGCAGGTGCCGGATGTAGGCGGCACGTGGAAGGACCTGACCGACTCGGTGAATTCGATGGCCGGGAACCTGACCGGTCAAGTGCGCAACATCGCCGAGGTAACCACAGCGGTCGCGAGCGGCGACCTGTCGCGCAAGATCACGGTCGACGTGAAGGGCGAGATCCTTGAGCTCAAGAACACGATTAACACCATGGTCGACCAGTTGAACGCGTTTGCGGGTGAGGTGACACGCGTGGCGCGCGAAGTCGGTACCGAGGGCAAATTGGGTGGGCAGGCTCAAGTTCCCGGGGTTGCGGGCACCTGGAAGGATCTCACGGACAACGTCAACTTCATGGCCAGCAACTTGACGGGGCAGGTCCGCAACATCGCGGAGGTGGCAACGGCCATCGCCAGCGGAGACCTTTCCAAGAAGATCACGGTGGACGTGCGTGGTGAGATTCTGCAGCTCAAAGAGACGCTCAACACGATGGTGGAACAGTTGCGCTCGTTCGCGGCGGAAGTCACACGGGTCGCGAGGGAAGTGGGCAGTGAAGGCCGGTTGGGCGGTCAAGCCAACGTGGCCGGCGTAGCCGGTACCTGGAAAGACCTCACCGACTCTGTGAATGCAATGGCGGGGAACTTGACCGCGCAGGTACGCAACATCGCGGAGGTGACCACGGCAGTAGCGCGCGGCGACTTGTCGCGCAAGATCACCGTGGAAGTAAAAGGTGAAATTCTCGAGCTGAAGAACACGATCAATACCATGGTCGACCAATTGAACGCGTTCGCTGCCGAGGTGACACGCGTGGCCCGCGAAGTTGGGACTGAAGGGAAGTTGGGTGGCCAAGCGCAGGTGCCGGGAGTTGCCGGCACCTGGAAGGACCTCACGGACAACGTGAACGTAATGGCCACCAACCTCACCGAACAAGTGCGCGGCATCGTCAAGGTCGTGACCGCGGTCGCTAACGGTGAACTTACACAGAAACTCACCGTCAATGCAAAGGGAGAGGTCGCGGCGCTTGCGGAAACGATCAACAACATGACCGACACGCTGGCAACCTTTGCGGATCAGGTGACCACGGTCGCGCGCGAAGTCGGAGTCGAGGGCCGTCTGGGCGGCCAGGCCAATGTTCCGGGCGCTGCGGGCACCTGGAAAGATCTCACCGGAAACGTGAACTTGCTCGCCGACAACCTGACCAACCAGGTGCGCGCCATTGCGCAGGTGGCCACGGCCGTGACCAAGGGAGATTTGACCCGCTCCATTCAGGTGGAGGCCAGTGGCGAAGTGGCCGAGCTGAAAGACAACATCAATACCATGATCGATAACCTGCGGCTCACGACCGACCGCAACACGGAACAGGATTGGCTCAAGACCAACCTTGCGCGCTTCACCGGAATGTTGCAGGGACAACGTGATCTGGCAACCGTGGGCCGAATGCTGCTCTCGGAGTTGGCGCCGCTCGTGAATGCGCAGCAAGGGGTGATCTATCAGATGGAGGCGGAGGAATCCGCCGGCATGGTGCTACTCTCGGCGTTTGCGGGCGACGGCGAAGACGGCCATCTCCGACGCCTGAGAATCGGGGAAGGCTTGATTGGACAATGTGCCGCGGAGAAGCGAAGAATCCTGATCTCGGATCTGCCTCCAGACACCGTCTCGATCCGTTCCGGCCTGTTCACAGCGGTGCCCCGAAGTGTCATGGTGTTGCCGGTGCTTTTCGAGGATCGAGTCAAAGCGGTGATTGAGCTGGCTTCGCTGGGCACGTTCACCGCTTCGCATCTGGCCCTCCTGGAACAGCTGACTGCCAGCATCGGGATTGTGCTCAATAGCATCGAGGCTACGATGCAGACCGAGAGCCTCCTGCAGCAGTCGCAACAATTGGCCGCCGAATTGCAAACCCAACAAAAGGAATTGCAGCAGACCAACGAACAGCTCGCGCTCAAGGCACACCAATTGGCCGAGCAGAACGCAGAGGTTGAACGCAAGAACGAAGAGATTGAACAGGCGCGCAGAGCGCTGGAAGGAAAGGCCAAGGAGTTGGCGTTGACCTCCAAGTACAAGTCTGAGTTCCTGGCCAACATGTCGCACGAGCTGCGCACGCCTCTCAACAGCATCCTGGTGCTCGGACAGCAGCTCAGCGACAACCCCGACAAGAATTTGACGCCCAAGCAGGTCGAGTTTGCCCGCACGATACACGGCGCAGGAACGGACTTGCTGAACCTGATCAGCGACATTCTGGATCTGTCGAAGATCGAGTCCGGCACCGTCTCAGTCGAGGCTGACGAAGTCTTCTTCGCAAATCTGCTCGACATGGTGGTGCGGCCCTTCCGGCACGAAGCAGAAAACCGACGGCTCAACTTTGAGGTGCACACCGATCCTCACCTCGCACCCAGTCTTGTTACCGACTCAAAGCGCTTGCAACAGGTGCTCAAGAATTTGCTCTCGAACGCGTTCAAATTCACGGAACATGGTGCGGTGCAACTGTCGGTGTCTGTTGCCGCAAATGGCTGGAGCGAGGACCATCCAGTTCTTGGAAATGCAGCGTCGGTCGTGGCCTTTCAGGTCACCGACACCGGGATTGGCATCCCGCTGGACAAGCAACGGATCATCTTTGAGGCGTTCCAGCAGGCGGATGCGGGAACCAGCCGCAAGTACGGCGGTACAGGTCTGGGGCTGGCGATTAGCCGCGAGCTGGCTAGTCTCCTGGGAGGAGAAATCCAGTTGCGGAGCGCGCCAGGGAAGGGCAGCACCTTCACGCTCTACCTGCCGCAAACTTATGTGGGCCCGCCTACGTCTGGGTCCACAACCAAGGACCGCAAGGTCTTGCCCTCGGACTCCCCGTTGCAATTGTCCGCAGTAAGCGTCGCCGAGGAGGAGGCCGAGCGATTGATTGACGACCGCGAGGATCTGGAGCCGGACGACACGGTTTTGCTGATCGTCGAAGATGATCCCCATTACGCACGCGTGCTGTGCGATCTCTCCCACGACAATGGCTTCAAGGTTATCGTGGCTAGGGGTGGTGTCGAAGCCCTTGCACTTGCCCGCGAATACCATCCCACGGCGGTCTCGTTGGACGTTTTCCTGCCGGACATGCTGGGCTGGACGGTGCTCAACCATCTGAAACAGGATCCCGCGACCCGTCACATACCGATTCAAATGCTGACGATCGACGAAGACCGCCAACACGGGCTTGCACGCGGAGCATTCTCCTTTGTCACCAAGCCTACAACTCCCGAGGGTCTTGCGGCGGCGCTGACCAAGATCAAGGCGTACGCGAGTCCAAGACGGAAAAAGTTGCTCGTTGTGGAGGACAATCCCGCGGAGCAGATGACGATTCAGGCTCTGCTGGGTTCCGACGACATCGACGTTTCAGTCTCCGCGACCGGCAGCGAGGCGCTGACTACGCTCGCCGAGGAGCCATTTGACTGTGTGGTGCTCGATCTCCGTCTGCCGGACATGTCCGGTTTCGAAGTTCTGGAGCGTCTGCGCGATACCCCTTCTCTGCGCGATCTGCCGGTTGTAGTCTTTACCGGAAAAGAATTGTCCTCAGAGGAGGACGCGCGCTTGCACACGCTGGCGCGCAGCGTGGTCGTGAAGGGGGTGGAGTCGCCGGAAAGATTGCTGGACGAAACCGCCTTGTTCTTGCATCGTGTGGTTGCCGATCTTCCCGTCGAGAAGCAGAACATGCTTGACCGGCTCCACCACTCCGATGAAGCGATGACCGGCCGGAAGGTACTGGTGGTCGACGACGATGTCCGGAATATCTTCGCGCTGAGCAGCGTGCTGGAGCGTCGTGGAATGATCGTGCTCACGGCTGGAACGGGCCGGGAAGCGATTACGACGCTTGAGTCGACGCCGGATGTGGCGATCGTATTGATGGACATCATGATGCCCGAGATGGACGGGTACGAAACCATGCAAGTGATCCGGCAGAACGCCATGTTTGCTCGTCTGCCCATCATTGCTTTGACGGCGAAAGCCATGAAGGGAGACCGCGAGAAATGTTTGGAAGCAGGAGCGTCGGAGTACTTGGCCAAGCCAGTCAATACTGACCAATTGCTTTCCGCGCTGCGTATGTGGCTTCACAGATAAGTCCTCGCCCATGGTCTGGAGTGCTGGACCGGGCGACCGCACCAGAGATGAAAAGAATGAGCGAAAAAGTCAACATTCTCATGGTGGACGATCAGCCTTCCAAGTTGCTCAGCTATGAGGTCATCCTGGGTGAGTTGGGCGAGAATCTGATTAAGGCCACGTCGGCGAGAGAGGCCCTCGATTGCCTCCTAAAAACCGATATCGCCGTCGTGCTGATGGACGTAAGCATGCCGGAAATCAATGGGTTCGAACTGGCGGAAATGATTCGCGAGCACCCGCGCTTTCGCAGGACCGCGATCATCTTTATCTCCGCCATCCATCTGACTGACTTGGACCGGCTTAAAGGCTACGAGCGCGGCGCGGTGGACTATATCTCCGTCCCGGTGGTTCCGGAACTCTTGCGGGCAAAGGTCAGTGTATTTGCGGAGTTGCACCGGAAAGCGCATGAGTTGGAGGCGCTCAACCGTCGACTCGAACAACGCGTGGTGGAGCGGACGCAGGAATTGGAAAGGAAAGCGGATGCGTTGGAGCAGCTCAACGGCACACTGGCACAAAGAAACCAGGAACTGGACGCCATCATGCACACTGCTCCCGACGTGATCTTCAGCAGCCAAGCAGAGGGTTGCCGGGATTACCTCAGCGAGCGCTTCTACGAGTACACGGGTGCAAAAGCGGATAGCGCGAATGGTTTCGCCTGGATGGAATATGTACATCCCGAGGACTTGGTGCGCGTCAGGGCTGATTGGAAGAATTGTTCTCTGTCCGGCAACAGCTACGAATCGGAGTATCGTTTGCGAAGTAGATACGGAGAGTACCGCTGGTTCCGTGCTCGGGCCATTCCGGTGCGAGACCACCAAGGGAGTGTCATCAAATGGTATGGAACTTGCGCCGACATCCACGACAGCAAGGTGTTGGAGCAGTCGATCCGTGAAAACACAGTCATGTTGGAGAAAGCGGTTCACGAGAGAACCGAGGCCTTACGACGCCTTTCCAGTCGTCTCATGACGATGCAAGATGAGGAGCGGCGCCGGATCGCGCGAGAATTGCACGACAGTGTCGGACAGGAGCTTGCCGCAGCTAAGATGACCTTAGACGGGATCATGCTAAAGACTTCAGCCCAACCCGACCAGGCGGTGGCTGAGGCGAGCAGCGGCATTGATCGGGCAATCCAGGAAGTTCGCACCATGTCTCACCTTTTGCATCCGCCTTTGCTCGATGAAGTCGGCCTGGCCTCTGCACTTCGTTGGTACTTGGAGGGGTTAACCAAGCGCAGCGGGATCGAAACCTCGCTCGAGGTCCAACCGGCCAATTTTTCTCGGCTTGCGCCGGAGTTGGAAACTGCGGTCTTCCGTATCGTGCAGGAGGCGCTCACCAACGTTTTTCGGCATTCGGAGGCGAGTCGGGCGTGGGTGAACTTGACTCGACGGGAAAACCACGTGGTTGTCACGGTTCGTGACAACGGGAAAGGACTCCGGGAAGAGACCGTAAAGTTACGACCAGGAAGTGTTGGCGTGGGGATTGGAGGGATGAGACAGAGGGTCGAGGAATTTGGAGGAGAACTGCAACTCACCAACGGGAATCCAGGCGCCATGGTCGAGGTGATGATTCCTTTCCACAATCCTGCCTCTCAGCCAATACCAGCGACAGCGTGATCTGGATCGCACACGCAAGAAGCATCGGAAGCATCGGCTCTGCGAGAGGCGACTCTGTTTCATTGGGTGAGCTCTCCGGCACAGCCGGGGTGTACGCATTCACAGGAGATAGCGGAACGGCCATTCGCCCCAAGGACGTCTACAGCGAATAGTGGATTGCGGGTGCGATTTGTCCGGTCTAAAATATAGAGATAATTTCTCAATCTTCACTCTGCCGACGTCGCGTTTTCCACCATCGGGGACAGTTTCTTTGCTGCTGCTCGGTTGCGGCTTTTTTGTTGTAGGCGAAGACTGAAAATGGGAGTCCGAATCCTGATAGTAGACGACCACGAAATTTTCCGACGCGGCCTCCGTTCGCTCTTAGAGTCCCGTCGGGACTGGGAAGTGTGCGGTGAGGCCACCGACGGTCAGGACGCAGTGGAGAAGGCAAAGCGGCTCCAGCCGGATGTGGTTGTCCTGGATATCACCATGCCTCGACTCAACGGGTTGGATGCCACCCAACTGCTCCGCAAGGAAGTTCCCAAGACCAAGGTGGTAATTCTTAGCCAGCATCAACCCGCTTTGATGAAACAGGTGGCCCTTACCGCCGGGGCGGGCGCCTACGTCACGAAGTCCGAGGTTTCCCGAGAACTACTGGCGGCTATTGACGGGCTGACTTCTGCGGGACCTGCTCGTCGATTGGAATGCAACGCCAAACCGCATGGTTGATCGGGTTTACTAGAGACAACGCCAGACAACGGCCGCACCTGGCGTTCCGATCACCCTTGAAGCGCCCCGGGCACGCCAGCGCCAGGAGGGCCACCCGGAACGTCCAAGGGATCTATCGTTTTGCCTGGGCATCTTTAATTCTTCACAGTACTGGACTGCGGCCCTGAATCACTCGGATCAGGACGACAATGATCGCCAGCACCAGAAGCAGATGAATGAAACCACCCAGAGTGTAAGAACTCACCAATCCAAGCGCCCACAACAGAAGCAAGATCACGGCAATTGTCCAAAGCATCGTGACACCCCCTTCATGGTCGCGATCCGCACGACCCGATATGAACTCGAGGATCTGGCAATACCGAGCGTGAACTTTAAAACCTCACTGCTGCGCCACAAATCGGGTGGACGCTGTAGATGACGCACGATGTTGTCCTAACGCGGGTCCGAACGCTGGACTTGGTACTGCAAGAGAGGCTCGATTCAAAGGCCGTCGAGGTCGCCGCAGAAAGCGTCGCAGCCGGCTGCGGGCCTGGTGCAGCTGTGATTTCGAGTTTCCGATCGAACAGCCCAATTGGCGCGCAATCTCGCTGTGCGCCTTGCCCTCCACGTCATGCAGCAGAAAGATTGTGCGATAGCCGGGTGGAAGCTCCCGCAAAGCTCGATGCAGGGTGATTCGATCAATCGCACCCGTTAACCGCACGTCGTCCACCGGGCACGCGTTCAAGATTGCGCTCTCGCCGGAATCATCCGGAGCTCCGCTCGTGTCGAGTGACACAGGTCTAACGTGATTTGTTCGCAAGCGCATCAGGACAACATTGACGGTTAAGCGATAGAGCCAGGTGGACAAAGCCGACTCGCCGCGGAAGGTGGAAAGCCGAAGAAAGCACTGTAAGAATGCCTCCTGGGCACAGTCCTCAGCTTCCGTTCTCTCCCGAGTGATCCGCAGACAAATCGCATAGACCCGCTGCTTGTGAGTCTCGTACAGGCGGGCGAATGCTTCCTTGTCACCCAACTGCGCCCGCTGCACCAGTTGCTTTTCCGCCAGTCCGTCCATCCGTTGCTTCATGGTCATGTGCTTAATCGTCATGCGCCACTCTAAACAGTCCGACAAGATCGCTGACATCGGGTAGTGGCTGTAAAGCCGCGAGAGTAAATCCCTAAATCTGCAGCGCCATGATGCGGCCCATCTGAATGCAAAGGAAGGCACTACTGCGCCGCGAGTAGCTGCCCGAGGTTGAGTTGTTGAGGAGAACTCCAATTGTCTTACAATGCTCGAACAGGGTTCAGGTCGCGCACGGTCGCCGGCAAGATTTACACGCTCGCTCCACTGAGGCAAAATAGCTGCAAAACACCTTAGGGCCCTTAATTCAGTGGTTTAGGGGTTTGGCACGCGTGATGCTACGTCGAGCGGGCAGATGCGAACGGAACGGCCTCGGGACAGCTGCCAGGTTTCAACCGGGGATGGGCAGCCAACCGCCAACGCGTCGGGAATCCGAGAGGTAGGTGCCCCGCCGCTTGCCCTTTCTGGAGCAGCCGATATTGGAGGTGGAGTATGAATGCATTTCGGATCTTAATCGCAGATGACCACGAAATCGTCCGACACGGCATCCGTGCACTGCTCGAAAACCACCCGGGTTGGGAAGTATGTGGCGAGGCCACCGATGGCCGCGCCGCCGTCGAAAAGGCGCGCGAACTGGCCCCCGATCTTGTTTTGCTCGATGTCGGCATGCCCAACCTGAATGGCCTGGACGCTGCCCGCCAGATTCTCAACACCGCCCCCGGTACCCGTGTGCTCATTCTCACCGTCCACGAGTCGGAGCAGATCGTACGCGAAGTTCTGGAAGTGGGGGCTCGCGGTTTCGTTCTGAAGTCGGACGCGGCTCGCGATTTGGTAGCCGCAGTGGAAGCCCTCCAGCGTCGGAGCACTTTCTTCACATCGAGGGTCGCGGAGACCGTGCTCCATGGATACCTGAACCACCGCGTCGTCGACGACAGGCCCTTCAAAGATCGCCTCACCGCGCGCGAGCGTGAGGTGGTGCAGTTGCTCGCCGAAGGCAAGACCAGCAAGGAAGTCGCGGTCGTTCTCAATTTAAGCGTGAAAACAGCGGAGACTCATCGCACCAACGTAATGCGCAAGCTGGATCTACATTCCGTAGCCGACCTCGTACGGTACGCCGTTCGCAACAACATCGTACAGGTCGCATGACGCCCCCCTTGCCATAGGAGAGGCCACCCAGGCACTAAGGGTCTTCTCGCAGTGTCCTACATCGTTCACCGGATGGGCCTGGCACTGATTACTCTTTATTGTCATCCTTAATTTTTATTTACTGTATGTGACTGCTGCATTGCTCTTCGGACTGGGTCAAGTTTCGCAGGCTCGTGGGCAAGTCGACAAACGGTAATCTGGTTTTCGCGGCAGCCTTCGGCATTGTCCGAAAAAGATCACGTTCTGCACCAGTCTCCATAGAACCCGGTTGTCCGCGGGGGAGGTGGATACGACGACCGCATGGCGAGTTTTGATTGTCAGCGCAGAAACGAACCGGGATCTCGTAAAGAGCGCGATGACCCAGTGGGCGATGGAACCGGTTTGTTGTTCGAGTTTGCATGAGGCTCGCGGTCTCTTGCCAGACGCGACGCTTTCGCTCATTTTCTGCGAAGACAAATTGGCAGATGGCACCTATCTTGATCTGCTGGACACCCTCGGTAAGCCCTTAAAGACCCGTTTGGTCGTGATCTCTCAAACCCCCGACGTCAACGAGAAATACAACGAAGCCATAGAGTTGGGCGCATTTGACGTGATCGCCAGCCCGTGCCAGCCAAGCGATGTCCAATGGATGCTAGTTCGTGCCATTCAAGAGGAGACGAAGCACGTCGGACGTAAGAGCCGCGCCTAGCCCGAGGCCCCGGTTCCTGCAATCTCAGGCAGGGGTCGGGACTAACAAGACTGCCGCTGTTCACGCTCACGTCCCCGAGAACCATACCTTCTGTCTACAGTCATTGCTCGATGGCGCCGAGCTCCCGTGGACCCTACCCAAAAGGACACAGTATCGAGACATCCCGTCCGACGGACGACCGTCAGAGCTGGCTCACGGTGGCGCCTTGGAGGGTGAAGTTGAAAACCAAGGGTTGGCACTAAGAAACGTCGCGGGCACCGCAGGCTTGCCCTCGCAGGCCCGACTCCACGGAGGCGCCTCGGAGCTGCAGTCCCTCAATCCAGACCGCCGGTCGTGATTCCGGCAGCGAAGGCCGATTCAACAAAATGCGCCGCTCCCGGCATTCAAGGACAAGCCCAGAGAGGCGGACAGAGGCGTGAAAGTGGCAGCTGCCGATCAAGCTTGGGGGGAGCAGGCGACCGGGTAGAGTGTTGGGCTTTCTCCGGTACGCTTGTGCAGGCCGCGTGGCAATTCGGGCAACCGATTGAATTCGAAAAACATGCTGGCTTCGAAAAGTGCGGCCAGAAGACGGGTCGCCTTCCACGTGCGCTCGCATTTGGCGAGACCGCTCGCGAGAAGTGCGTGATCGTGCGGCCAAACCGATCCTTTGTGATGAAGAGAGCGGATTGGATTTCCCCTCTACCGAACTAATGGGGCGAACGCAGCACCCCGAGAAAAAGCCGCCCCCAGAAGGACGGCTTTCGCTGGGCTCGCGATCCCCGTGAAGAGACAGGGACCCGCATTGGACGCGCTCGACAGGTTCTTTGTGCCCATCAAGTGCCAAGGCGTACCTCGAGAGATCTTCAAACCAGGGGGCATCTTCAGAATGCTCATTAGAATGCTCATTGCCGTTGTTCCGCTTGAGACTCGAGCGCGTCCGCCGTCTGGAGCTCGCTCAAAGGTCCAGCGAGCAGCGCGGGATGTTTTCTTGCTGCAAAGACGCATCCGTGAACCTCGCACAGGGCTCTGGGAGGCTGCGCCAAGGCGCCAACCGCATCGGGGACAATGAAGCCCGGTCCTGCCTTACCAGTTCCTCCGTCAAATGGGAAACGAAGCGTTCTGTCCCCCCGCAGCTTGGGTGGAACCCTCTCCTGGAGCGCGGGGTTTCCCTACACCCAATCAATGCTCGGCGGGGGACGCCTAATTTCCCGGGCCCTCCTTGGCGTTCTTGCCGTCGTCCTTGTGGCCGAAATCCGAGCCGAAATGAGGCTCTGATTTCGTGCCCGTGACCTTGACCGGTAGTTCGGTTCCGGCGCCATGCTTGCTGAAAAATGGATCTGCCGGTTTCAGCAGTATCGACTTCCAACCCGTTACCGTGTGCGAGAGTTTCGCGTCCAGGCGTGCTTTGCCACGAAAATCGAATTGATTCCCATCCAAACTGTACGTGCCGGTGAGATTCACTTGAGTGCCGGGAACCCGGAACTGCAATTGTGAAAAGGAAATGATCCCATCTGTGAGACTGAATGTGCCCTTTAAGTCCGAGCGTACGTTGTCGGGGATATTGTCCTGAGCAAGCTTTGGCTTGCCTTGGCTTCTCATACTGAGCGCGTCGACCTTTTTCTGGATTTTGTCGTTTGTGAAATGTGCCCCCGATACTTGAAAGCGGCCGGCCAGCCTCAATCGATTCGAAACGTCGGGTTCACCAGGCGGCAGGTCCAATTTCGTCTTTAACTGCACGCCGCCCGTGATGATCGGGGGATCCGTTCGTATGGCCAGCCTCAGCAGATCGTCGATTTCCCCCTTCTCAATCACGACGTCCAGCTCCACATGATGCCCTCTTGGGTCTTGGACCCGCACCACCGAGCCGTTTGCCACTAGCGAGGAATCCAGAATTCTCCCTTTTACCGGCTGAAGGTAGGTGTCTCCACTGGTTCCGTCGACGATCGCGTGAAAGTCAGTATGCAGCGGAACCGGACGCCCGCTTATCGCAATGCGAAAATCTGGAGTATCCGTTGTCCCGTCCACGACGATGTTGTCAAGAGTGCCCGCATATGTCCCCGTGGACGACAGGATCCCACCAATACCCTTGATGGTGCCCAAATCTGCATTGCCGAAGGAATAGGTCCCGCTTACCGGAGTATCGCGAGGCCTGTCCACCAGCCATGGGCCAAACGATCCACTCGAAAGGATATTTCCCACGGGCTTTGGATTGGTAAGGTTAGCCTCAAAATGCATGGGAGCATCGGGCCCAATGCTGGTCATTTTCAAACTCTCGACGTCAAATTCCAGGGGTAGCTTGCCCGGTCTCAGAGTATTGATGACCAGTTGTGCTCCATCAGTGACAAACCTATCCACGACGATTTTTATCTTTCGGTCGTTAGACTCCATGCTCTTCATCTGCTCGCGTTGTTCCCTGGGCGGCAGATTCAACTGCAGACCTTTTATATAGACCGTATCGACATGCATCGGGGAGCGCAGAAAAAGATCTGCAATCCCCGTCCGAAACCGGAATTCCGCGACAGCGATGAGCGGTTGGATCCCCGGCTCGTGATTGTTGGGGTCCGCATCTCCAAAAATTCTGAGCCCGTCGCCCGAAACCTGGAGTCCCTTCAGCAGCGAGACGTGGAATGCGTCAAGCTCAACTTTGCTCTTGAACCCGGCAGACAAAGTCTCCATCACGCGTGCCCGCAGGATCGGCTCGACGCGTGAAATCAGAAGGCCCAGGGCGGTGAGAACCACGAACCCCAGCAAAGCGACTCCGCCGATCCAGTGCCAAGGAGCGAACCGCGTGTTCCTCCCGAGCCGGTTTTGTTCGGTTCCAGACATAAAGGATTAGGTGCTTGAAGCGGCGGGCGGAGAGAACCTTTGCCTTTCTCTTTCCTTGGAACCGGGGACAACGGACCGAGCGATCTAGGGCTTGGAGAAGGGCGCCCCCGAATCAGCTAGCTCGCTCCATCGGACCCTCTAATTTGGACAATCGTCGAGGGTTCTGTAGTACTGCTCAGTGCCTTCCTGAGGGAGATTCTCTCTTTGTCGGTTGCCGGGCTGCGCCTTCTAGGGCGTGTCCAACTCTCATGTTTCCATGGCCGGACGCCACGCACTCTCATGAACAGGTCTCCTTCGCGGACGGTTGGGGTCGAAGGTGACGCAGGGTTTCAGTTAAGCCGCTCCGATCGCTCGTGTGGCTGGGCAAACGTGGTCACATTGGTGGCAAAATACATTCGAACATGCGGGGCAAAAACTCTCGTGCCGTTCACACACGGCAACGCCACAAGCGTGGCAGAGTGAAGTGGCAACATCCCCGCACGGGGAGAGGCGGTGGGGGAAGCCCCCGGGACTAATCAGAGACTCGCACCAACGTTCCGACTGGATGGTGAGAGTCATAAAACCGTCCCTGCACTGCTAGTTTCAGTTTTCCAGCTACTACCTGTGGGTCGGATTGTGGAGCGGGAGCCAACGGTTTCCTATCGGGTATTTGCTGTATTTCTAGTGAGTTCCGCTCACCGGGGCGGCAGAATGACCCGCGCGTTCTCTCCGAATCCACACCAGCAGCTCGTTCTCCTCAATAGAGCTTGAAGCTAACTTCCACGCTGATCTGGACCGAAACGGGCCGGCCATCCTTGGTGGCGGGGTTAAAACGCCACTGTTCCACCGCCTCGATCGCTTTCTTGTCGAGGCCCATGCCAATTCCGCGTTGAACGCGGATATCCCGAGGTTTGCCGTCGGCGCCAACGATCATGCCGAGCACGCAAGTTCCCTCGTACTTGGCCTGACGAGCCTCTTCCGTGTATTCAGGGTCAGCTGTCGAGATTGGTCGAGGGGCCAAAACTCCTCCACCAACCCGAAAGACGCCTCCCCCGATCCCGCCGCCTCGACCTTCGCCGATACCGGGGCCGCTGCCTTTGCCAACCCCCCCGCCGGATCCAGATCCGATTCCTCCTCCTGAGCCGGTGCCGTTTGAGGCCGGCGCACGAGGCATCGCCCGAGCGGACGGATCGCCCAGATTGGGCAATTTGGAAGACGCGATCTCGACCTTGGGTGGAGCTACTACCGTGGGCTCGACCGCGAGCTTCGGGCTCTCGTTCCGAACCACCATCGCCGGAGGAGTAATCTGCTGCATACTAAGCTTTGGCAACCGCCCTTTCGGCGCCGGCAGCTCGCTCAGATCGCCTCCACCGCCACCGCCCCCCTCCTCCTGCACCGCTGGGGGAAGCATGTAAACGTCCTTCGAAGGCGCGATAAGGGTGACGTGTTCCGGCGTGGTTCGGGACGCCCGTGGTTGTCTGGCGGTTACCGACGACGCGCCCAGGATGCCCACGACCATGGCGGCATGGACAATCAAAGATAGGAAAGCGCTGCGCTTCCTGGACTGAGAGTACCCCCACGAGCCTCCCGGTACACGGGCTCCCGGGAGCGGGTGGCGTACACGCGGCGCCGCGGGACGAGGACCCCGGATCTGCATCGGTACGCCATACTCGTAACGAACTGTCACACGCTCCACAAAGATTCCTCGCGAGGACGGGTACGCTGATCCCGAGATACGATCGTCTGGAGTTTACGTCGGGCCGGCGCGCGAGAGGATAGAGTCCAATCTGTAGATTGTCCGAAAGAGAAATGTAAGATTGCTGACGAATGTTTCGGTTGCACATCTTCGGTTGCACATCTTCGGTTGCACATCTTCGGTTACACATCGAAGAGCCGATGCGCTGCCTGGATTCTGGGCCCGTAGCAACGGGAGGCCACGTTGTGAACCGCAATGCTCGCGATGCTTCTGCCCTTTAGGCGAACCGTGATGGGCACGGCCATGTAGAACAAGATCCGCGCCCTGTTGATTTACAAGCTCGACCAGCGAACGATTGTCTCGAGAATTGCGGTGGAGCAAACGCTGGGCGTCACCTCGGACCTGCCTGACGGTTAGTGCATCTCCCCCGGATGATTACGGGCTTTCTGGGATGGACGACTCATCGACCGGAACGTAACCTCCTCACAGAGCGATCCATGGGAGAAAGAACCAAAAGGGATATTTCCCAAGAGGAGTTTGACTATGGGCGGGAAAAATACAGCAGTGTTCGGCATTTTTCCAACCTATTCCAGCGTGGAACTGGCGGTCGATGAGCTCAGAGACAGCGGCTTTCGCAATGTTGACATTTCGGTTCTCTTGCCCGAGAACATTGGCTCCAAGGACTTTGCACACGAAAAGGGTACCAAGGCGCCGGAAGGCGCGACGGCAGGCGCAAGCGCGGGTGCGGTACTGGGCGGCGCCTTGGGCTGGTTGGCCGGAGTCGGAGCTCTGGCAATTCCAGGACTTGGTCCCTTCATCGCCGCGGGACCGATTTTGGCGGCGCTGGCGGGAGTCGGGGTCGGCGGAGCCGTGGGCGGTCTCGCGGGGGCGCTCGTCGGCATGGGAATTCCTGAGTACGAGGCAAAACGATACGAGGGGCGCATTAAAGAAGGCGGAATCCTGCTGTCAGTCCACTGTGACCATTCGAACTGGACAACCCTCGCCAAGGACATTTTGAAAAGAACGGGTGCCCAGGATATCTCGTCGACGAGGGAAGCCAGTGCAGACTTCATGAAGACCGACAAACCCGTCCGCCGCGCCGGGTAGGCGCAAGTTCTCCGGCAACGTGCGCGGAATTTTGTGCAGCTTGCCAGATCCTACCCACAAGCACAGACAGAATACTGTGACCGGACCTTTACGCCATGGCTACCATACCCCCTTGTCATCACCCGTTAAGCGAAAGCTGACAAATGCTGCTGTCGCAAGGATGGGCAGCAGGCTAAGCCGCATCAAAGCATGGAAATCATGCTTTCGGCCGTTTCCTACGAATTGACGCAAGAAAAGATTGACTCCCTCCGGCACGATGGGCACGCGCACAAAACTTCGGCCTAGGTAGGTGTGCCTGGCATTGAACTGGGCCGCGCTTTTTACCATCTCCGGCAATTCCACCGAACGGCTACCATAGCGGAGGCCATGCTGGCGTGCGATTACGAGTAAGGTGGCAACGCCCGGCCAGATCGCGCCCACTTCCGCAATCGCCTTCAGGTGATCGAAGTCGACGCGATCGTGGGTAAGCAAACCAACAATGTTCACGATGTCGGTGAGCCGAATGTAGAAGTGCCGATACATGCGCTGCAACGTAGCAATGACGATACGATCCTCCGGTATGGGGACGGGGAACGAATGTCCGCCGAAAGTCTCGTAAACTCTGCGCGTCAAGAGGCGATTTGCAAGCGCTTTCTGCTCGCCAGTTTGCCCCAAGCAGCCCACATGCACTTCAACCAGTTCCCAGAGCCCCGGGATGCGAAAATTCAACTTGTTGGCCAGGCGGTCGCCCCAGCTCTGCGACTGCCTCTGGGCAGAAAATTCACTCTCAAAAATGCGGCACACCGTTTGCTCAGGAGCGGTCACCAGTAAATCAAGGTCGCTGCCGGTGTCGGGCCAGTGATCGAGCGTTTTCATGACCAGGATCGGATGCCCGCGCTGCTCGAACTGTTCGACAATTGCGCGCAAGAACGCGATTGCCGTCTCGGCCCGCTTGCGCTCTTGAGACAATCCGAAGCCCACCCGTTCCGCGATGTGGTCCGCTTTTGACCGAGATAAATTTTCGTTGAGAACTTCGAGGGTGCGCCGCAGCACACGTTGGGCCTTCGCCTGGTCCAGAAAATCGCACAACCCCATTTCGTTGAGCGCGAACACATCGTCAAGTTCCCGATCAAACCACTGCTTTGCAAAGGGGTGGTGGCTGTGCGGATCCCGGTCCGCCAGCAGCAATGTTCCCATCGCGTCGAAGGTTCTTGCTGTGGACCGATCAGTTACGTGCATGGACAAGACCTCCTGGTTATGACGTCGGCATCGGGGTTATGACGTCGGCATCGGGCTCTCAGAGCAGCGTCCCGGGCCGTCTTCAATGGCTGTTCCTTCTTCGTAGTCATTCCAGGTGGCGACCAACAGGAATGGCATTGGGTGAGCGGGATCGTCGTGCTCCTCAAAAACGTGAAGGGTGTCCTCCAGGGTCTTGCCGCAGCGCCGATCGATGTGCCGGTTCAAGCCCCAAGAAGCGCGTGTGTCGTCGAAGCCCGGCCAAATTGCGCCGACCGCCATCTGACCTGGGTACCTGGACTGCGCCTTCTTATAGAAGTTTCCGAGATATTCCGCGCCCCAGTCGCTGCCATTGGCTGTCCAGCCTTTGGGTCCCGGGTGAACCCATGCGTATTGGCCGTCAAAGGCAGCCGCGTACTGGACGGGCGGATCGTCCTTGTACAACAGAATCGGAGGGGTCTCCCAGCGATTCACCTGCTGACGAACCTGATTCCAGTCGGTGTGCCCGCGTTTCGGAAACACAAAGACGACGGGCCGTCCTTCATGAAGCACGTACCCCTCACGCCCGGTCGCGCCGGGACCGATGTATTGCTTGTAGGCGAGGTCCATGGCTTCAAGGGCATCCTCGGTGGCATGCCCGTCGTCTTCCTCGGTTTCGTCGTACATCAGTGCGACATGGAAGTGGTCTTCGCTTGCGATCTTCTGGATCAGCGCGTAACTTCGATCGAGGAAGGGATGACGGGGCCCGTACCAATCGACCGCGAACGCGTAAATCCCCATGGCCTTAGCCTGCTTGATCTGTTTGCGAATCACCGAGGGATCGTTGCTGGCGTAGTGAATCTGTATATGGCCTGGATCGCCGAACCACGGTTGAAACGCTGCGATTACTTTTGGAGTGGGCTCGCGCAGAGGGAGATTTCGAAGAACAGAATCGCGTCCGCCCGAGCGGTTGCACGCATTCGGAACCGAGCTGGCGGCGATGACTGCCCATAGAAGAAAGTGGTGGTAGGCTCTCATTGAATTCGTGCCGAGCCTTCGATGTGGATTTGCGGATGGACGGTTGCATCACCGCTTGCGCGACCCTGCCGCAGGCCGGGGAGTGTGACGGAGGCGAGCGAGCCTGATCTCAGGGGGTGGCATCGTCTGGAACAGTTTCTAGGGAACGCACGTACCAGCGATCCGCGCCTGGAGTCATCAGCACCAAATATTTCTGGGTGGAGTTGGTTGTGTAGATCGTCTTCTGTCCATCGAACCCTTGGACTTCGATCTGCGCCTGATCCACCAGTTGCATTTCTCCTCCGTCCGGCGAATAGAAGAGAGCCCTGACCCGGTGTCCGTGATCCACGTAGCGAGTTCTCAGGCCAGTCTTCCGCTGGTCCGATATCCGTTGCGTCAGGCGATCTCTTGCTTCCCCAGTGAAGTAATCATTCAACAGGTCGGTTCGATTACGATCGAGCGACTCGGCGAGATCCTGCCAAGCCTGCGCGTAGTTGCGAGTGACGGTTTCTCCCGTCCTCTGCTCGATGGGACGGGGACCGATCGATTCGGCATTCAGTGTGACCTTCGGAAGCGAGGCTGCGTGAACTGAGCAACCCGGAGAATCGGAGCGCCAAATCAGGGTCGCCCAAGCCAGCAAGAGAACTCCGAGGCAACCGCCGAGATGTAGCGTGCGTGTCATCATGGCTCGCCCCCGATGGAAATTTCGTTTCCCAACACCACCCCGCATGCCACTGAAATCCGCGCCCGCCCGGAAACAGCGAATTGAGCGCGGGCCACCCCCTTCTTGATGGGGGTATCGACCGTGCTTCTTCCGGCATCATCGATCATCGTGAAGGAAACCACCGTACCATCGGGAACAGGGTTGCCGCTGCAGTCCCGGATGGGATCTGTTTGCAACGTTACGCTTCGAGAACTCGAAGCTGCCTGCATCCGAAGTCCGCACGCCTCGGACGCAACCTGCTGGATGACGCGCGGTTCGGCGGTCTCTCCCACGGATGCTACAACTTGAAGTGGACCCTGTTTCGAGCTGGATCCCAACTGGAGCCATGCGATCCCACGGGCGGTCGCCAGGCTGCGGGTATAGGGTGCGGCGCCCGATGAGGAAAACTGAAACTTCACTGGGGTGGGCGCCAGGACCGTATTGTCGAACCGGTCGTACACCAAAGCCGTCGCATTGATGGCGTTCCCCGCGGAAACCGGGACGCGAGACGGATGGACCAGAAAACTCAAACGCGCCGGAGACGAGGGGAGAACGTAAAAGGCCGTGCTCGTACAGCCGACTGAATCGCATGCAACCGCCTGGTATGAACCAGATGCGCCCACGTCCGAGCCCGAAATCGGTAAGTCCTGCCCGAGCTGAATCGTCTGTTTTACGACATGGCTTGGACCCAGAAGATAGAACGTTGCCGGGCCGCTTCCAGTGGTCGTGATGGAGAACGAACTACCCGCGGAAACAGTGGACGGCGCTCGAAGACCCATCAATTGTCCCAGAGCCGGGACCGCCAACAAAACCATCAAAAGGCGAACCGTGAGAATGATCTTTGGCATGGTCTCAGGCGGTTGGAGCAGTGTAGTGGTTCACCACCACGTGGTAGCTCTGCACCCGAGCTGCGACATCGTCCGGGATGCTCACGGCGAAGGGCACGGGAGCTTGAGGCAGCAGGGCCTGATCGAGATAGCCGTCCACTACCCAGATCACCTTGCCGCTCGAGTCGTAGAATGCCGCCAGAACCTGTGCAATGTTTGCAGTCTGGCCGCTTTGGTTGACCAGGACGCCTTTCAGGATCTTCCGTCCAAGCGCGTCTTTGTCGATGGTCTGATTTTCGACGGAGATCACTGGGTCGGCACTCGCCGGCACCAGAAGCGCGCGGACATCCATGCGCACACTCTTCAGCTGGCTCAGTCGGAGTCCAGGGAAGTCGATGCGGTACGGAGATACCTCCTTCGGAAGCAATCTGTGGGAAATCGCGTCGAAGCTGTCCTGCTCCTCAAGCGAAGAGCCGTCGGGCTTCAATAGCGTGGCATTCACGTTCAAATAGGCCGGAACCGTATCTTCGTTCTCGATCTCACCCAGAATCAGCACTCGATCGGGACGCTCCACCGCGTTCATCGACGTGATTCGAACCCGAGGGGAATCGACGCTCCCCGCGCCCCAATCGTCGGAGCGGTGTCCGACCACGTCCCATCGCAAATAGTTCACGGGCAGCACCTGCAGCGGCACGTTTGGAAAGTCTGGCTTGGCCCAGAGGACTCGCCAAACGCTGCCGTCCCGGACGACGGATAGATCACGCAGCTCGTCCAAAGATCCGACCGCGCTCGACCAGTTCATTCGGACACGCTGGGTGGAGTGGTTCGCATCCGCGTGCAAAGGCCACACCTCGAAACTCTGCAAGACCGAGTAGGTTCGCAGGCTTCCGTCGGCGCCGGCGACTTCTCGAATGAAGTCCGATTCTTGGAGACCATTCGCGTGGTCCAGGCTGGCATACGCGTCACTCCAGTTGTGCGCTTGAATGTCGGCCATCAGCGCACGGACCGCCTGTTCTGCCGTGCCTGCTGCGCGCTCGGCGCGAAGTCGATAACCTCCGGCTTGCCACCATCCGGCGGCCACCAGGGCAGCTGTTACAAGCGCAATGACGAACGGAAGAGAGCGCCTCATGTGTGAGCCTCGGTCGCGTAAACGAGTTCGCGGGAGGGAGAGGGTATGGCCACAACCTCCCCGAGTTTGGCTGCCCGATCGGGCAGCAGCAGGCCAAAGAGGATGGCGAGGATACTGCTACCCATCGGAAGAAGCCCCCACATCAATCCTTCCCATGGCGCCGGGACTGAATCGGAAACGACCTTGCGCGCGGGGGGAACATCGTCTTTCGACCAGGCCGTGATCGCTCCGGAATCGTAGGTTTCGACCTGCCGCCATCCCGCAAATCCCAGCAGCGGATTGTAGTAGGGGTCATGAACAAAGATGAACTTCAACCCATACCGGTTGGCTTGTTGCAGCATCGCCCGCAGCGAATCCATCCCGGCAGCGCCAAAGAATTTGGCACTCGTCAGCTGGGCTGCGCCGAAGCGCGTCATCTCGGGCAAAAGACGCGCAGAGTTGTACTCTCCGTCTACGCTGTTCGCATTGGCATAGGTGGCAACCTTCGAAAGTGAGTTGCCGAATCCCAACGTAAGGTAGCGGTATTGGTCATGTCCGTCGCGGTTGAGGAAGTTCACGACGGAATCAACTTTCAGAGCGCCCGTCGTGCGGAATGGGCTCCAGGTGAGCCAACCGAGAGCCAAAGCCAGAGTCGCAACCGCAGCTGTGGCAATCGCAAAAGCCCCGGGATAGCGAAAGCGATCGATCAGATCCCCGGCTAGAAGGCCGACGATCGGCAGAGCCAGCAGCGTCGCCCAAAGCGTGAACCGCTCGAAGGTCAGAATCTCAAACGCCCGCCCGAATATCCATCGGGGCAGCGGTGTGGTGCCGCCCAGGGCAAGCAAGAACGCGATCCAGAAGGCGATTAGCAAGACCCGGAGACGAGGAACTGCTGATGCTCGAATCACGATGAACGGGAGAGCCAGGATCAGGGCTCCGTAAGGTACGACAAAGTAGTTCACGCCGTGAACCCAGCTGAGGAGAAAGTTCAACCGGCTGCCGTGTGGAATCGGCATCTGTTCGATCGGGTGGCGGAGAATAGCGATCCAGTAAGGGAGAAGCACAACCCCAACTCCGGCGCACGTCAGCACGACGAAGGTGAAAGCTCTTGCAAACACTGCTGCCGTACTGCTCCCCTCTTGACGCGCATCCGAATAGGCCAGCCAGAGCACGGGAGCCGCGAACAGAACCGAACCGAAGATGAGAGTGACGTGGTGGGCGGAGGCGGCGGCCAGAGTCAGGACGACTCCTTTCAACAGGGCACGCCAGCGTCTGGCGCACGACCACTCGTAAAAGTAGGAAAGCGCCAGAAGATAGAGGGGCGCAGACAGCATCGTCGGCAATTGGCCCGCAGAGTACACCAGGAAAGCAACTGTGCCGGCGAAAATCGAGAGCACGGCCGCCAGACTTGCGGCGCGATCGTCCACCCAAAGCCTAGCGAAGCGCCAGGTTCCGACCACCAGCAAAACGATCGCGGCCAACTGCACAAGCATGAAGGCTTCGGTGAGCCCCACGATGTGGGACAGAAGAGCGATCCACTGGTGCGTCAAGGGTGGATAGGTGGTCTGCGAGAAACCCGCAAACCACTTCTCGTTCCATGGATTGAACCAGTGTTGCGCGTAGTGAGAAGCGAAAAAGATGTGCAAGTTGGCGTCGTACGATGTCGAAGCAGGCAGCTCCATGAGCAGCAGCGGTCCATGAATGGACAGAGCCAGCAGGACGATGATGGCGAGCGGTATCGGTCGCCGCAGGTAGCTCGTTTCTGACACCAAAGCAGTAACCCTTTCAATATGCCGAGCGAACCTTGGATTCAGAAAAACCGCCCAGGGGTTGGATCCCTTTTTCTCCCCGGTCCACGCAGGTCTGGGCCAACCGCAACTGGTTATGTCTGCATCTGATGCCCGCTGGACGTTTCATCTTTTGCGGGAGCGCTAAGCAAACCAGTGAGCGACACCACACCAAACCTCGCTGCCCGGGCATGCTTCATCGCCGCCGCGGCCCTTGCGGTCTCGGTCGCCTCCTTTGGGCAAACTTTCGAGATCGGTCCGCAAGAGAAAAACTGGCCCGTCTCCCCCAGCAAAAAAAGCCCAGGTCACGCGGCTCCTCAAGATTCAGGAATGGGCTGGGGTTCGAGCATCGAAGTGGCCCGCGAAGCTCGGGCCGCCCAAGCTGCCCTGCAAAAGAACGACTACCGTTCCGCTGTGTTTCATGCCGAACACGCGGCCAAGGCGGCCCCCCACAATTCCGACCTGTGGTTCCTTCTCGCGTACGCGGCGCGACTTGCAGGGCAATATTCCAGTTCCGTCGATGCATACCAACGGGGACTCCAGCTGCGGCCGTCGTCCATCGAAGGTTTGTCCGGTCTCGCGCAAACCTACGCCAGGATGGGCCGGAGTGCTGAGGCGCAGGAGATTCTGGGTCAGGTGATTGCGGCAAATCCGAAGAGCGAAGCAGACCTGCGCTTGGCGGGCGAGCTTGTTCTGCCTTCGGACCCGAAGCAGGCATTGGTGTATCTCGAGCGCGCCGACGCAATCCGCGCTTCCGCCCGCAATGAGTTGCTGATGGCACGGGCCTGGGAGCGTTTCGGCGACCGAAGCCGGGCCAAAGAACTGCTCGACCGCGCTCGCAGGACCGCTCCTCGCGATCCCGACGTGCTGCGTTCAATCGGCTCCTACTATCGTGATACCGGGCAGTACGATTTGGCAATATCCACCTTGAAATCTGTGCCTTCTGAATCGCCGAGCTATCTGTCGGAGTTGGCTTACACCTATGAACTCGCGGGAGAGAGGTCAGAAGCTGCGGAGACATTTCTGCGGGCGGCAAACAAAGCGCCCGGACAAGCAGAGCTGCAACTGAATGCAGCGCAGGCTCTGGTCAATGCCAAACAACCAGGCCGGGCGGAGCCACTCCTGAAACGCGTCGAGGTTTTGGAGCCGAATCACTACCGCATGCATGCCGTCCGTGGAGAGATCGCGCGTTTCAGGCGTCAGATCCAAGTTGCGCTGCGGGAGTACGAACTCGCTCTTCAAGCAATGCCGTCTTCGGTGCCCGAAGGTGTGCTGTATCCGCTCGCGCTACGACTCGATCTGGCGCAGCTTTGCCGGGATGCCGGCGAGGCGGAGAAGGCGGACCGTGAAGCAGAAGCAGCCCGCGTTGCTCTTGGAAAGATTGACGTTACCGGCCCGAGTCGAACTGAATTTCTGCGTCTGAAAGCCGCCAGCGCTGTTGCCTCGGGGCGCTATCAAGCAGCAGAAGATGATCTGCGGGAGGCCTTACGGCTCCAGCCCTCGAACAGCAACGTCCTGCTCAACTACGCGAACCTGCTATGGAAAACGAACAGAACGGACCAGGCGCTAAAGACTTACCTCGAAGCTCTCAAGCTGGATTCAGGAAATCCGTCTGCGCTGGAGTCGCTCGGTTACCTCTCCCGAGAAATGGGCGATGTGAAGGCCGCTCAGCGCTACTTCGAAAAGCTCAGTAGTCTGCAGCCTGATGACCACGTGCCCTACCTGGCTATGGGTGACATGCACAGCCAGCTCCGTGATTTCCCGCAAGCCCAAGCGGACTACGAAAAAGCATACAGCCTAGGTGCGGACAATCCATTGATCATCGCAGGGGCGATGAACGCCGCGCTGGAGGCTCATGAAACGGCAAAGGCGAAACGGTGGCTGGACCGCGCCACGAAAATCCAGCTTTCGAATCCTCAGATCATGCGTGAGCAAGAACGTTACCTGACCCTCACGGGGAGCTACGAGGAGTCCGCGAAACTGGGTTATGCGCTCATTCAGCAGTTGCCGCGAGATCCGGAGGCCCCGGTCTATTTAGCCTACGACTTGCTTTTCATGAACCGTTATGAGGAAGCCATGGAAATTGCAAAGCGGTTCGAACCCGTTTTGCCGAAGGACCACGATCTTCCCTTGATTTCTGGATATGTGTATGCGCACAAGGGCGAATATCAGGCGGCGGTGGACGCCTTTACGCGGGCACTGGACCGCAATCCCCAGATGGCCACGGGCTACATGAACCGAGGGTATGTCTGGAACGATCTCCGCATGGCGACCAATGCGGAACAGGATTTTCGAAAAGCGATCGCGATTCGTCCGGACTATGGAGAAGCACACCTCGGTCTCTCCTACTCCCTGCTTCAGCTGCGCCGCGCCCAGGCAGCCCTCAAGGAAGCAGCGGTGGCGGAACGGATTCTAGGTGAGTCGGGAAGCCTCCACCTTGCCAAAGCCGAAGCCTACCGCCAGAGAGCCATGTTGGCCGAGGCTGAAAGCGAATTTCAACATGCTCTTAAGTTCCCACCCGTCGATGAGGAAACATACCTTTCCCTGTCCGACACGCAATACCGTCTTCGCCACTACCAGGCCTCGGCGGAGACCCTGAAAGAGGTGCTCGGCCTTATTCCTGATAACTCCTTGGCGAATGCTCAGCTGGCTCGCTCCTATGCGAGGTTGCATCGCGACGAAGATGCGGGAAGGGCGATCCAAACAGCCGAGCAGACCGGCGGTAACGACTACCGGATCTTGCTCGCCACCGCCGACGCGCTCCTCGTGATGGGAAACCGTGACCAGGCAATGGAGCGCTACAGTCGCGCACTGGACCTGTCCGATCGAGATCGACTACACACGCGTTTGGCGCTCGCAAGTCTGTTTGCGCAAGGGCACCAGCCAGCCGATGCGCAGCAACAGGTGGCCCTGGCGTTTGCCGAGGCGCGCGTGACAGATTCAGTGGCAGTCACCGCAGACGACTACCTGAACGCGGCGGACATCCTCCTGTCCGTCAATCAATTCGCACTGGCCCAGCGGCTGTTCACCAGAGCCGAGGGTCTGGGAGCCGATCATCTCACCGTGGCCACCGGCATGGCGAATGCATCGTTGGCCCTAGGCGACACGCGCAGTGCGCAAACGCTGCTGACCAGCGTGAACGTCGAAGACTCGAACGAGAAGCAACAAAACTATCCCTATCTTGTCGCTTTGGGCAATGTCTACCGGCAACAAGGAGATAACGATCGCGCTCTGTCACTATTCGCCCAGGCCAAAGCGCTCGAACCGGAGGATCCCGCAGCTCGGACTGCGGAGTTTGAGTTGGCAGAGGACGAAGGGCGCCAGCTTAGGGAGAATCTGGGGATCGGATCACAATTCCAGGTCGCGCCTGTGTTTGAAGATGAAAACATCTACCAGATGGATGCAAGGCTGCGGGGATTTCAAAATGGCGGACTCGGTTTGCCGACTCCGCGGCACTCGATCGAAACCTGGGCAGACGCACGCTACCGTCTGCGCCTGGGCTCATTTCCACGGATCAACGGATTCGTAGCGGAGCGAAATGCGCGCGGCACAATCTCTATTCCCAGCCAGCTTCTGATTCAGGATCGAAACACTCTCGACACGATCTTTAACTTTGCGGTTAGCCCGGTCATTCGCCTGGGGAACCTCCACTTCAGCGTGACCCCCGGCCTGCAGTTCACGCTAAGGCGTGACACGCTCGATCCGGTTGACATGAATCAGAATTTGTTTCGTCAGTTCTTGTATGTTGCCAGCAGCCCGATTGGAAACTGGCTTTCTTTCTCCGGGAATGTGATCCGGGAGGCAGGTCCCTTTACCCAGCAGAATCTGCACTCCCGCGACTTTTCCGGCACGATTGATTTCCGGGTGGGTCGGCCCTGGAGTAAGACGGCATTGCTGACCGGTTACAGCGCTCGTGATCTCTTGTTTCGGCCTGCGATCCATGAGTACTTCACCACCAGCACATACGCAGGAGTGGAGCGCAGATTCGGGGAGAACCTGCGGGTATCGGCGGCCGCCGAGCATTTGAGATCGTGGCGCGTCGAGGGCAATCAATTTGCGATTGCTCAAACCCTCCGACCGAGGTTCGGAATGGATCTCAAATTCGCGCCGCGCTGGTCTGTGAGCGCAGCGGGCTCGTGGTCACAAGGAAAAGGGTTTCATTCCTATGACAACCTAAGTACCGGCGTGCTGGTCTCGTACGTGCGGGAGGTGCGAGCGGTGCGGAAGGACGGCATTGAAACTGCCTCAGTTTCGTACCCGATGAGGCTCTCTTTCGGGGTGGAGCAGCAGACCTTTTACGATTTTCCCGGCCACAGTCGGACCGCGATCGTGCCGGTTGTGAGGTTCAAATTGTTCTAGGTTGGAAGTGATTGTCGGCCAGGTGAGCGGGGTGGCACTCCCCACCCCAGAGCTGTCCGTAAAATCTAATGGGGAGATCGCTGGTGGACAAAGCTGTCAAAGTGGAAGAAAAAGGTCCGGACTTGAAGCCTGCGGCCGCCTTTGCCGGCACGGTGTCTCCGCTTGGCGGACCGCTCGCGTTTCCCGACGACAGTGGCGGTTTCAGCTGGCTTTTCGAAACTGCGGGAGGTCTCAGAACATGAGGTCATCTCAGAGTTCCTGAAAGCCGAGTTCTACCAGCCCGAGTTTGATCGCTATCGGGAACAGTCGCGAATATCGTTTTTGGCGCCCACATCGAGAATGCTCACGAGAATGCAGTCCGCAAAGCCGATCTGGCGCGGGTGCGCGCGTTCCCTAGAAAACAGTGGCGACAGTTCGCCCGAGGAGATTTTTACCTGGTCAGAATGATCGAGCGGATTCGGTCTAAAGTTGAGTCTCCGGATCGCAGTTGGTTCGCGGAGAAAATGCGCTCGGCGGCTACCGACTTGCGCGGCAACGGTGTTCCTAATTCTGTGTCGCTGATCGGAGTGGATGAACGGAGTCCTCACGATTATCGAGGGCAACCACCGGATGGCGGCAGCCATGTGGTCTCGCCAGCAGCCGTCAATGAGACGTTCCGCTTTTATTGCGGATTGTCGCCCGAAATGACGAACTGCTGTTGGTATCGCACGGATCTGAAAAACCTGTGCCGCTACGCCGGGAACATCGTCCGTTACATGTTTCAAGATCGAGATTGTCTCGTGCAAAGGACCCTGCGAGATGAGGTGGATGGGCTGAGCGTCCGATGATGCCCGATGATCGCAGGGTCGCCCAACAGGTCCGACGTCAGGGTGCGCGACCCGGTGCTGGCTCGATGGTTTGCGCCTGGTACTTACGCCCATCGAATTGGGCATGAATGATGACGTCAGTCCCTTCCTTTAGTCGCAGCTTCATGTCGGGAGTCAGCCGGTCGACGGCCACTTCGTAGGTATAGGCTTGGGCTAGGTCTGCGACGGCCACGGAGCCCGCACGAAGATCCACAAAAGTAATCTTGCCCGCGAACGTGAATGTGCTGCCCGGTTGCGCAAGAATGTCGATCTGCTGGGCCGTATTTGCGCGTTCGGAGCGCGATCGAAAAGCAATCCTAACCAGAGTTCCCACGGCCAGTTGTGAAGGTCCGACTGCTCGATCCCCAGCGCGAATTGTCGTTTCGGGGGTGATTTCGACTGCAACCGGCTCCGCGGACAGGGCGTCGCGAACTTTCAACACGCCTCTCGTTGGATCGTAGGCCGCTACCTGTCCGCTCGCCTCGCCCACCGCCGGGCTGGTTAGAATACGTACGGTCTTCGCGAAGATCCGGCCATCCACCAGGACCGTGTCCGCATAGATTCTCGCTCCGGGTTGAATCTCCCGTGTCGAAACCGCAGTTTTCTCGCGGATCACCTTGGTACGTACGTCGAAGGCGATCGCGATCTCTCGACCACCGAATGCTCGCACCACAACCCGGTCGCGGATCGGATCCAGTTTCAGCACTGTGCCACCAACCAGACTGACTGTGCCCTTGGGCAAAGGCGGGAGGTCCATCGAGGGATCTCGATCTGAGGTGATGCGGCCCTCCACATGCGCGCTCCGCTGAGTCGTCTCTGTGGAGGTCTGTGCCGCAGGCGGCTGCTGTGCCAGGACGATCGACACCCGTGCCAGGACGATCGACACAAGGACCGTGAACATGCCGCGGGAGCGCATTCCGGTCCTTGGATGAAAACTCCGGGCCGAGAGGTTGGATGGGAAAAATCTCGGAGGTGTGCAAACGCTATCGCTCCTGGGCGCATCCAAAGCTCGGTCGAATTGCATTCCCGTATCCGTGAAGCGGTGTGAATGAGGCGCGCGATTCTACAGTTGATACTGCTCATGCTCCTGAATGGGGCCGCGATGTCCGTGCGCGCGGGCGATCTTCGAATTAATTTGCCCAAGCACAGCCGGTTGACTCCCGTGCAGTCTCTCAATCGAGACGGGGTCAAAGAACTCAAGCGTGGCCGGGTCGATAAGGCAAAGCAGTTGTTTGTTCAAGCTTATCTCCTGGATCCAGAGGATCCGTTCACGCTGAACAATCTCGGCTACCTCTCGGAGCTTGAGGGCGATGCGGACCATGCGCTGAAGTATTACGAACTGGCTGCCCACACCAGCACCGAGGCCGTCATTGATGAGGCGAGCAACCCCGGATTGAAAGGGCAACCCGTAAGCGAGGCCTTTCCAGCGTCACAGGTGTCAGCCTTCAAATCCAACAAAGCGAACGTAGAGGCGATCGTGCTGCTCGACAAGGGGCGGGTCTTTGAAGCCGAGTCCCTCCTCAAAGCGGCGGTCGAAGCCGATCCCGGGAATCCATTTCTCCTCGACAGCTTGGGCTATGTGATGGAGGCGGAGGGCGATCTGCCATCGGCGCTGCGCTATTACTCGTCAGCCGCGAGCCTTCACTCCGACGAACGCGTCTTGTTGACTCCACGCGCGAGGTGGCGCGGCCGATCCATCAGCGAGGTGGCGGCCCAGAGCGCCCGGGCGGTTAGCGAGACGATGGCCAAGGGAGAGGACACCAACGCCCGTGTCGCCCGACTCAATCTCCGTGGCGTGTCTGCCCTGAATCACAACGATGCGCTGAGTGCCCAGAAGTTCTTTGCAGAAGCCTACAAACTTGACCCGGCAAATGCGTTCACGCTCAATAACATTGGATATGTCGCGGAACTCAATGGCGATGGCGAGACCGCGGAAATGTACTACGAAGCGGCCGCGGGCGCGGGGGAAGCGAGCGATCGTGTCACATATGCCACCCGGCCGGACGCCGAAGGTCGGAGAATGGGTGCTCTCGCCGAAGGCAATCAAGAGGACGTAGAGAGCGCGCTGAACGCGATCCGCGAGGTAAAGCGGCGGGCGCGGAGACCGATCGAATTGAAGCGCCGCGACGAAACCAGCGTGCCGGAAAGCGCACCGAGCCAACCGCCTCCGCTGAGCGTGCAACCGCCACCCTTGCCCCCTCTGCAACTTCCCGATGGGACTCGAGCACCGAACAGCGTGCAACCTTCTCCGCCAGCGGCGCCGCCTTCTCCACAGCAGGATCGTCCACGCCAGTGAGGAGCTCCTGTGTGTCTTCAGATCGCTTGACGTCAAGCATTGCGCGTTTTGGCAGTTCAACACTACACGCGGAGGACTTTTGCATGACCACTCACTACCCGGTTGCGCGTTGCCTGCTCTCGGGCCTGAGCGCCCTTTTATTGTGTACGTTGCTTGGATGCCAGGGCCTCGCCAATCAGCCTGCAAATGGAACTCCCGCCGGGAACAGTTTGCCAACCTCCGTGAATCACATCATTTTCCTCGCGCAAGAAAACCGTTCCTTGGATCATTATTTTGGAGCCATGCGCCAGTATTGGGCCGACTTCGGCTACCCCGACCAGGCCTTTGACGGCTTGCCGCAATTTCCCATGAGTTCACCCTCCGGGGCGGCTCCCTCAAACCCGGGTTGTAACCCCGCTTTTGCGTTTCCCGGGAACGATTGCACCATGGATGCAAGCAGCCCTGCCGTGCAGTCCTTCCATTTGATTACGCAGTGTGTGGAGAATCCGAGCCCGTCCTGGAACGAGAGCCATGTGGATTTCAACCTGTCGAATCCGGCGTCCAGCAACCCGATGTTGGACGGTTTCGTGTACACGGCGGCCCATGATGCACGCACCATTCAGCCTCCCTTCCATGACGTTACCGGGCACAGGGCTATGGGGTACTACGACGGGAGTGACCTGAATTACTACTACTTCATGGCGTCCACCTTTGCGACTTCGGACCGCTGGTTTTCGCCCGTGATGACGCGTACGCCTCCCAATCGCATGTACCTCGTGGGCGCTACCTCTCAGGGCCATGCCTACCCGCTCGGGCCAGGCAGTACCATCAGTGCGCCTCCGATCTTTCAAAAGCTTCAGGAGGCGGGCATCAGCTGGAAGATTTATGTGCACCCGGGGGCGAACGGTTGCAGCACGGCAGCCTGCCTGTACCAGCTCAGCTACATTCATGACTTTGCGTACGGCCAGACCATTCTGAGCCAGTTTCCTCAAAACATCGTTCCGGATTCACAATTTATCACCGACGCACAGAATGGCACCCTGCCCCAGGTGGCGCAGATTGAACCGCCTTCCGACATTGGCTTGGACGAGCATCCCTCCGACTACGACGCCAACCCGCCCTGCTGCAGCGTACAGGCCGGGGCCAACCATGTGTCCACGTTGATCAATGGCCTGATGAACGGGCCCTCGTGGAGGGATTCAGTCTTTATTCTTACCTTCGACGAATTTGGCGGATTCTACGATCACGTTGCACCTCAACCCGCAGTCAGCCCTGATGGCATCGCTCCGACAGACCTGCTGTCGGGAGACGTCTGCACGTCGGTGACTGGGCCCACATGCGATTTCGTCTACACCGGGTATCGAGTACCGCTGATCGTGGTTTCACCGTTCACGAAGAAGCACTACGTATCGCATACGGCAGCCGATTACACGGCGATTCTGAAGCTCATCGAGACTCGCTTCAATCTCCCCGCACTCACGCAGCGCGACGCCGCACAGATGGATATGACGGAGTTCTTCGATTTCACCAATCCGCCCTGGGCGACCCCTCCCTCGCCACCGGCACAAAATACGGGCGGCGCCTGTTATCTGGACCGCTTGCCCTAAAAGCCAACCTTGACCGGCCGGTTCGCGGCACCGCCGGCGGGTTTTCGGGCTCGCAGCGCAACCTCTAGCTCGACACGCGCTAACCCGTTGCCCCTACATCCGCACCGTTTTGCCCGTGTTCGCCGCTTCATAGAGGGCATGCATGATGGTCAAATCGCGCAAGCCCTCTTCGCCTGGAGTCAGGGGATCTTTATTCTGCATAACGCACTCCGACATGTGTTCCATCTCAGAGGCAAAATGGTCCACGACGGGAAGGTCTCTTTCCTCGGTGATGTCTCCGCGGTGCACTCGCATGCGCAAGCCGCTGTAGGCCGTCGCCGGGTCCAGTTCCAGCCAGCCTTCGCTGGTCACCACTCGGTAGTGACTTTGCCAGGCGTAGCCGTAGCTTGAGGTGCAGTTCGCCAGAATCCCGCTCGGGAAACGCAGCTGGAAGTTGATCGCCTCCTCCACCTCCTTGAATCGCGGGTCGCCCGGAGTGCTGTACATCATGGCGCTGACCTCACTTGGCTCCTCGCCGCTGAGGTAGCGCGCAGCCTGTAGTGCGTAAATGCCGATGTCCATCATCGATCCCCCGCCCGCAAGAGCCTTCTTCAGCCTCCACTGGTTCGGATCCTTCATGTTGAATCCGGCGTCCGCCAGAATGACCTTGACCGTCCCGAGTTCGCGGGAACGCGCCACCCGGATGGCCTCCCGGTTGTAAGGCTCATAGCGGCAGCGATACGCCACCATCAACTTCCGATTGGCGGTGCGTCCCGCATCGATCATCTGCTGACACTCGGCAGGCGTGTTGGCCATGGGCTTTTCGGTCAGGACATGCTTGTCCGCCTGGAAACCGCGCACCGTGTATTCCGCGTGCATGCCGTTGGGCAGAACGATGTAAATGATGTCGACTTCGGGGTTGTCTTTGATCGAATCGTAGTTCTGGTAGTTGTAGATGTTCTTCGGACTCACCCCATAGCGCAGGGCCAGCTTGTTTGCCTTGTCGGGATGGCCGCTCACCAGCGCCACCACTCTGGACTTTTCGCATTCGGCAAACGCAGGCAGGATCTGGTTGATGGCCAGGCTGCCCAGGCCCACAATCGCCCATCCCAGCTTCTTGCCCGGCGGATCCGGGACCACCAGTTGCGCCTCGGCCGTCTTCAGCAACCCTCCGGCAACATTGGCTAAGACAAAGCCTTCGCCCAGCTTCGAGATGAACCCCCGGCGCGTAATCTGTTTTCCGTTCGCATCAGACATGATCCCCACCCCGCTATTTCGAGCTTCGCTGTTTCCGAATTTCCTCCAGCCGCCGCTTCAAATATTCCTGATATTCCTGCTGCAACTTGGGGTCGCTGGGCGACCCATAAATCTCGCTCGACTTGTACTTCCCCTCGTCAAACTTCTTCTTCGTCCACTCGTCATGAATATGAGTCTCGTCTGCGTGGTCGAGAACCTCCTTCACCAACTGTGGCGGAACGAAATAAACGCCCTCCCGGTCGCCCACTACCAGGTCGCCGGGCATCACGGTGACGCCCCCGACCCGCACCGGAACATTAATGCCCGTCAGCATCACGTTCCCGATCGGCGTCGGATCCACCGCCCGGAAGTAGGCCGGCATGTCGATTTCCGAGATGCCATCGAGATCCCGCACGCTTCCGTCCACCACCAAACCCCCGCTGTGAGTGGCCTTCATGACATAAAAGAAGAGATTGTCGCCGACGATGGTCCCGTTCACCTTCTTGCCGAACAGATCGACCACCAGCACGTCGCCAGGTTGCAGCATGTCGATGGCAGTCTGATTAGTGAGGCGCGAAACGCCATGCTCCTTCGCCTTGCTCTTCGCAACCTCTTCGACGTCGGAGCGCAACGGCATGAACTGCACCGTGAAGGCGCGTCCAGCCATGGTCTTTCCGGGATACAAAACGTGAAATCCGTCCGCGTACTGGTTGTGAAATCCCTTCTCCTCGAGGACCGCCCAGACCTCTTCCGACGAGAGACCCCGGGCCCTCTCGATCAGATCATCTGGCACCTTCGGCCTGCCGTCAGGGAGACGGTCGAAGGGGTTGTGCGCGGTGTAGTCGATCAGATCTTGCTTGGGAAATGGAAGCAGCTGCGCCGGTGCGGCTGCGGGCACGAGCAGAGCGATTGCGCACACACCCAAACACACCATGACACTGACTTGGGTGGGACTGCGGCGCGCGGTCGGGGTCATCGGTAACCTCCGGCATCAAAAAGACAGCGGTTCAGGGAGCACGCGTGGCCGTGGGACTGAGTAGGTTGCGCTTGCGCCCCTGAAACTCTCAAATCGGAGATGATTTGTCAAACCTGAATCACCGGCGAGCGTACAATCTTTTTCTTGCGAGGAACACCTGCTGCGGTCAAATTCTTGTCCAGCCAGGGGAGAGCAATGAAGAAATCAGGGGATGCTGGTATTTTTAGCCCAATCAGGCTCTTCTTGACGGCCGTCATTCTCTGCCTGTCGATCTCCTTCGGGGGCGCTCTGCTTCTCCTTCCACGCGCATTCTCGAAGCAGGCGGAGCCGGCGGGAGGTGCGGCTTTGCTGGACGGATATCGCCACGTGGAAGTCGCGTCGGTGTCGGACGCCATGGAAAAAATCACCGGCCAACGCATCTACATGTCGCATCGCATGCGCCCCATCTTTCCGTCCAAGTTCGCGGGTTTCGCACTTACGGTGAAACTGAAGAAAGAGGAAAATCACGATCCCGATGCCTTACAGGGCATGCTGGCCGCAATTGATGGGGGTGGGCCGAATTCTGTGTATGTTATGGTCGTCGACGACGGCATCGACATCGCCGGCATGGGCGGGCTGATGGGCACGGCCATGTCCGCGAGGAATTTCTCCGGAGCAGTCATCGACGGCGGCGTACGCGACACGGCCTATCTGCAAAAGATCGGGTTTCCGGTGTTCGCCCTGGGCGCCGTGCCGTCGACCTCGGTCAGCCACTATCGCTTCGCGGGAGCGAACATTCCCGTTGTGTGTGACGGCATCCCGGTGGCGGCGGGCGATATTGTCGTTGCCGATGCCGACGGTGTGGTCGTGGTTCCGCGTTCCAAAGCGCCGGATGTTCTCGCCCTTGCCCAGGAAATGGACTTCAAGGAGCACTCGATGTACGCCTACATCGAGAAGCTCAAGTCGATTGAGGAAGCCGTGAAGAAATTCGGGCGGCTCTGAAAAAACTGCCGTAGCAAAAAGAATCGCAGTAGCAAAAGGACAGCGCTATGAGTGACAGTCATGTGTTCGATCGTCGCGAGATCCTGAAGACGTCCGCCATGGCTCTGGGAGGCGCACTCTTGACCGGAGAGCCGGCGGAGGCCCGTCCCAAAGCGGTCAACTCGAACTCCAGTCCCTCGACCCTGAAAATCACCGATCTTCGCGTGGCCACGGTCGTGAAGCCCGGACCCAGCCCATGCCCCATTATTCGGATCGATACCAATCAGGGTGTCTCCGGACTGGGCGAAGTGCGCGATGGCGCCAGTTCAACCTACGCTCTTTTCCTGAAGAGCCGCATCGTGGGCGAGAACCCGCTCCAGATCGACCGCATCTTCCGCAAGATCAAGCAGTTCGGCGGACACGCCCGACAGGGTGGCGGAGTGTGCGCCATCGAAATGGCGCTGTGGGACATCGCCGGCAAAGTGTACAACGCCCCGGTCTACACGATGGTTGGCGGGGGAAAGTTCCGCGACAAAATTCGTATTTATGCGGACACCACGGAGTCGAAAGATCCCAAAATCTACGCGCAGCGAATGAAAGAACGCAAAGAAGGGATGGGCCTGACCTGGCTCAAGATGGATCTAGGCGTCGAAATGGTGTCGGACACGCCTGGGACCGTGACCGGCCCCTCAGACTTGAGTCCATGGGAAGAGACTCAGTTACCCCATCCCCTGCTGGGCGTGGAAGTCACCGACAAGGGCATTGCCATGCTGGAGGAGTACGTCGCTGCGGTCCGCGGCGCGGTGGGCATGGAGATCCCACTCGCCATGGACCACCTGGGGCACCTCGGCGTGAAGTCGATCATCCGCCTGGGCAAGGCCTACGAAAAGTACAACCTGTCGTGGATCGAAGACGTGATTCCCTGGACTTACACCGACCTGCTCAAGCAAATTTCGGAGGAGAGTCCCACCCCCCTTCTCACCGGCGAAGACATCTATCTAAAGGAGCCGTTCCAGGTTCTGTGTGAGAAGCACGCGGTGAGCAAGATCCAGCCCGACCTCGCCACCTCCGGTGGGATTCTCGAGACCCACAAGATCGGCGATATGGCCGAAGAACATGGCGTGCCGATGGTGATGCATTTCGCGGGAACACCCGTGAGTTGCATGGCGAACGTTCATTGCGCCGCCGCTACCCAGAACTTCCTCGCGCTCGAGAACCACTCCCTCGACGTCGCTTGGTGGTCGTCGCTGGTCGAAGAAGGAGACCAGACCCCGATCGTTAACCACGGTTGGATTCAGGTGCCGGACCGGCCCGGTCTGGGCGTGACCCTCAACGAGGACGTGGTGCGGCAGCACCTGGCCCCGGGCACCGGGTATTTCGATCCCACTCCGCAATGGGATCAGGAGCGCTCCTGGGACCGGCTCTGGAGTTAGAACCTCCCGCATCTCTGGACTTTGTCGTGCAGCACTGGGGAAAGGGGAATTGGAAATCCATCCATGAGTCTCGAAGTCAAGCCAAAGGAAAAATGCCGCTGGGATCTGGTGAGTCTCGGCGAGATAATGCTGCGCTTCGATCCCGGCGATCGACGCGTCTGGACGACGCGAAGCTTCGAAGTGTCGGAGGGCGGTGGTGAGTACAACGTTGCGCGCGGACTGAAACGCTGCTTTGGCCTCGACACCGCCGTCCTGACCGCGATCGCCGATAACCCCGTGGGCCGACTGCTGGAAGACCTGATCCACCAGGGTGGAGTGGACCATTCGCTAGTCCGCTGGGTCCCCTACGACGGCGTCGGCCGCAGCGTACGGAATGGCCTGAACTTTACGGAGCGTGGATTTGGCGTGCGTGCCGCGCTGGGATGTTCCGACCGAGGACATACGGCCGCCTCGCAGTTGAAGACCGGCGACATCGATTGGGACGACATCTTCGGCCGAAGGGGTGCCCGCTGGTTTCATACGGGTGGCATATTCTGCGCGCTCTCCGAAACCACACCGGCGGTCGCGCTTGAGGCGATGAGAGCCGCTAGAAGGCACGGCACCGTGATTTCCTACGACCTGAACTACCGCGAGTCGCTCTGGAAGACTGTTGGTGGAAAGAAGCGAGCGCAGGAAGTCAACCGTGGCCTCGCCTCGCTCGTGGACGTCATGCTGGGCAACGAAGAGGATTTTTCAGCAGCCTTGGGTTTTGATGTCACAGGACTCGATGAACACATCTCGAACATCGAGGCCGAGGCCTTCAAAAAGATGATCGAGAAGGTGGTAGCGGAATTTCCCTTCAAGGTCGTCGCCACTACGCTTCGCAATGCGAAAACCGCGACTCGGAACGACTGGGGTGCGATTTGCTACGAGGGTGGCGCTTTTCACGAGGCGAAATACAGGGAGGACCTGGAAATCTTCGATCGGGTTGGAGGCGGCGACTCCTTTGCCTCGGGGTTGATCTACGGTTTTCTGACCGGGCAAGGAGCCCAATGGGCGGTCGAATGTGGCGCGGCTCACGGCGCGCTGGCCATGACCACTCCCGGCGATACGACGATGGTAACCCTGAAAGAAGTTACCCAACTGATGCGCGGTGCGGGCGCGCGAATCGCTCGCTGAAGACCACCGATATGACAAAACAGGAAGTTGCAGACCGAATCGTAGAAATCGGAATTGTGCCGGTCGTGCGTGCCTCTTCACCCAAGCAGGCCGCGCAGGCTGCGGCAGCCGTTTGCGCCGGAGGGATCCCCATCGTGGAAATCACGATGACCGTTCCCGGCGCAATCGAAGTCATCGCGCAGCTGGCCACGACCGCCGGCTCTCAAGTCTTGATCGGTGCAGGTACCGTACTCGATGCTGAAACCGCGCAGCGTTGTCTCGATGCCGGTGCGCAGTTCCTCGTCAGTCCGGGCTTTGACCCAGACACTGTTAAGCTCGCAAACCGGCTTGGGAAACTCATCATGGCCGGTGCGCTGACCCCCACGGAAGTGATCGCCGCCTGGAAAGCTGGCAGTGATTTCGTCAAAATCTTTCCCTGTGGTTCGGTGGGCGGTGCCAACTACATCAAGGCCTTGAAGGCGCCTTTGCCGCAAGTCCCCATGGTTCCCACCGGCGGCATCAATCTGAATACCGCCGCCGATTTCATCCGTGCCGGCTCAGCTGCCCTGGGTATCGGAGGGGAACTGGTTTCCGCCTCCGCCCTCGAATCGGGCAACGCAAGCGCGATTACACAGGCCGCGCAAAGCTATGTCGCCATTGTTCGTGACGCTCGGCGAGCGACAAAGACATAGCCTGGAGGCGCCACGAACAAGCCCCGGAAAGCGGCCAAGGGGGGTGAGAGCCAGCCAATGATCACCTGGGCGGTCGGCACCCACAACGGCGTTTTTCAAGTCGGGCGGCAGCCTATCGTCTCAGAGGTTGACGCTCGCAACTCGGGGTACCAGGGTGACGGCTGCGATCCTGAACGGCGTGACGGGGTTGAGTGGGCTCTGCCGTGCAGGCTGCTGGAAACTCTCGATTGTATCAGGCCACGCCGTCAGGCGATGCGCCCTCAAGATCGAGTCTTTCCCTACCCTCCTAGGGAACGCGGTTGCGGTCTGGATTCTCCTTGACCCCGATGTACACTCCGTCGTAAGCCGTGTCGCCCAAGTTCTCGACTTTGTGCTTGAACGGCGGAAACCATCTCGCCTCGCCGTGTTTTGAGAAAACTTCTTGGATCCGTCCGTGCTCGTCCATGAACTTGAGATGTCCGTCTGTGACGTTGACGACCACTCCTCCTGGGTGATCATGCGTCACCGATCTCTCATGCGGGCCGTAGTGGACATAGACGACCTGCACCCGTTCGTTTTCGAAAGCCAATCTGTAGTGTCTCGGTTCAACCTTGGTGGGATCTTGTCGAAGACCAGCATTGACGCCGAGCAGGCACACTAAAACCGGAAGCCACAAGAGCTTGCCAACCTACACGCCCCCTTCGAAGTTTGCGTAGCGGACTGAGCCGCGCAACCCTACTCCGTGCCGCCAAACTGTGTCAAGCACAGCTGGCACGCTGCCCGATACTCGAGGAAAGGCTCCCGACCATGCGCGCCCACGGCGTAGTGCGGCTGGTCTCGGCGACACCCGTCGGAGGACTCCCAACGCTCGCATCGTTCTCCGGCGTAGCAGACGCCTATATATTAGCGACGGGTCTCGCCCCCCAGGGTTTCAATACAGGCGCGACGACTCTGAGGACCGATCGATGACCAAACAGAAATCCATCGATGTTGCTGGAATTACCGCTTTTCCATGTCCACATCGAGCGCGAAGGCCATGACACCGCCCTAGAGCAAGCCGCAAAGAAGTATTTTGGGCGAAGTGGCGCTCAACGTGATCACGATGCCTTGGCCTTCCCGTGGCAGGACGAGGCCATCTCCATCTGCCTGCACAAGCCGCGGGTGTACGTCGATCTTTCGGGCTGGTCTCCGAAATATTTCTCGCCCACCCTGGTGCAATACGCCAACACCCTGTTGAAACCACAAATTGCGGTTCGTCTCCGACTATCCCGGATGACTCCGGACCGTTGCCTGTCGGATTTCGAGAAGATCGGCGTACCGGATGAGGTTCCGGAACCCAGGCTCACCCCCCTATGCGGGCAAAGGGTTGGGCGGAAACCAGTACGATCTCACGCCCAATCGGCCCCCGGCATTGATCTCAAGATGTAGCCTGGCTGATGCCTTGCGCCAATTGTTCGGCTTTGGCTGTCCCAGCTATGGTGCTTCCCTGACCCGGAACCTGCCGGTCAAGAATCGCGCCGCGCAAGCCGATCTCTGCAACGCGCTGGTGGTTCGATCAGGCGACCGGATCGCTGTTGGAGCCCTGCCCCATCCGGGTTGCCGACCTGAATCGTTGAGTCGTTTCTGGATTCAAGCCGACGGGTCGACCTTGACAGAGCGTTCGCCGCGCTCCGCGACCTTTTCGGCACCCGTCCCTGAGTGAATTGTCGTAACATGCTTTTCACCAAACACTCACACTCTCTTGACCTTCACGTCTACACTCGAAAACTATATTTCGCCCCCGCCCCCTAAACTAAGGATGCGGCCAATTTATCTGGAGGTGCTTTGTGAGCCTGAAAAGATCGTTCGATTCCGTCCACCAGACAAACTTCGCCAAGGCTTCGCGTCACCGAGAAGCAGTTCTTCGTGTCCTGGGGCGTTCGACGGCCCGCGGGGCGCGCGCTCTGCTAATTTTGCTTTTCGTCATGGCTGCGGTTGCCGCACCCGCCGTGGCCGGGAACTGTCCTCTGGGCTCGGATGAAAACAGCATCCAGCATGTCATCTACATTCAGTTCGACAACACACACTTCACCCGTGACAACCCGAACGTCCCGTCGGACCTGGAACAGATGCCGCATTTGCGGAATTTCCTCAAAAACAACGGGACCATCCTTACGAACCATCACACTCCGCTCATCTCTCATACAGCGACCGATATTCTCACGTCGCTTACTGGGGTCTACGGCGACCGCCACGGGGTGCCCGTGAGTAATAGCTTCCGCTACTTCAACCCCGATGGAACCTCCAATACCGGTGTTTCCTTTGCATATTGGACGGACCCCATCTTCGACCCCGCTATCAGCAAGCCGACCGATACGACGTTCAACATGCTTACCGCCGAAGGGGGAAATGCTCCCGCGCCTTGGGCGCCTTTCACGAGGGCAGGATGCGACGTGGGGGCGGTCGCAACGGCGAACACCATTCTGGAGAACATTGCCACCGACATTCCGACGGTTTTTGGAAAGGGCTCACCTCAGGCGGCGGAGGTCCTGAGCAATCCGGGACAGGCGTTTGCTGACTTTGTCGGCATCGGCGTTCACTGCGCGATCGGGAGCACGCTATGCACGACCGCCAATGGGGGAGTCCCCGATCTCTTGCCCGATGAACCCGGTGGGTACTCCGGCTTTCGTGCTTTGTTTGGTCACACCTACGTCGCTCCACAGATCAGTCCCAACGGCCTGCTCGCCGACCTCAACGGCAACGTGATCCAGGATCCGCAAGGACATATCGGATTCCCAGGATTCGACGGCATGGCCGCCACAGTGTCACTGTCCTATGTCGCTGCTCTACAGGAGCATGGCGTGCCGGTCACCTACGCCTATATCTCGGACGCTCACGACAAGCACCCCAGCGGACCCGCTTATGGCCCCGGCGAGGCGGGATATGTCGCCGCGCTCGCGGCCTATGACGATGCCTTCAACAAGTTTTTCACTCGGCTCGCACAGGATGGCATTACGCGGGCAAACACTCTGTTTATCGTCACCGCGGATGAAGGAGACCACTTTGTCGGCGGTGCGCCGACACCCGCCAATTGCGACGGTGTCAGCATCCCCTGCACCTACACGCAGATCGGTGAACTCAACGCCAATCTGGCAGGTTTGCTCGCCACCGAGCAGGGCATCCTGACTCCATTCAAGGTTCACTCCGACGATGCACCGACCATCTACATCACCGGAAATCCTGTGCGGACCGATCCGGTCGTCCGCGACTTTGCCAAGGGCCTGGCAGCGCTCACCGCCGTGAACCCGATTACCGGAAGCACGGACACGATTTCGCAGTTCCTGGCCGATCCGGTTGAGATGAAGCTTCTGCACATGATCACCGCAGACCCGGCCCGGACCCCCAACCTGGTGATGTTCGCCGACCCTGACTACTTTCTGTTCGCGGGCGCGCCGAACTGCACTGCGCTCTGCCTCACCGAGAATCCCAGCTTTGCTTGGAACCACGGCGACGTGCAGAGCGAGATCGCCACGACCTGGCTCGGATTGGTCGGTCCAGGCGTGAGGCGGTCAGGCATCGACAGCGCGACCTGGTCGGATCACACCGACATCCGTCCCACCATCCTCGCATTGCTCGGTTTGAAGGATGATTATGTCCACGACGGCCGCGTGCTGGTCGAAGACATGCGAGGCGATGCCTTACCGAGTGGCGTGCGTCGCAATCCTGTTGCGTTTGCCCTGCTGGCGCAGGCCTATAAGCAGATCAATGCTCCGGTGGGGAAACTCGGGCTGGTAACCCTGGCGGTGTCGACAACGGCGCTGAAGGGCGATGACCCAACCTACAGGACGCTGGAGGACCGGTTGAGTGCGATCAACAAACAACGAGACGCGCTCGCCGCTCAGATGATCCAACGCTTGGAGGACGCCGCATTCGCTGGCAAATCACTCGATTGGCGAACCACATCCCAGCTCATTCTCGAAGCGCACCAGTTGCTGCGCAACGTGCAAGACGCCGGCGAGTGATGCGTCGCCAAGCTGGAAAGTCTCCAGAAACGTAGAACCCTGGGATGTGCCGGCACGCGTTTCTGGCACATCCCGACTTACCACTGGCGAACAGTCCAAGCGCCGGCTTGATCTAGGCCGATTTGACCCAACCAGTGCTCGCCGCGACGGTCTGGGCGCGCTTTTGCGCCAGTTCGAACATCCGGTGCCGGACGTGCCCATCTTCGCTGAGGTGGGAGGTCGCGGAGTTCTCCATGTCACCCTCGACACACCGATCGATGGGACGCCGCTTCGCGAAATCGGGATCGAACTCCAGGCAAAACTGACAGTCGCGGCCGGTGCGGTAATCTTTGCGCAGCGGCTGGCGATGGTAAGAATCCATGATGAGTCCTCCGCAGGCGGGGTCAAGTGGCAAGCTAAGTATACCGGGCCAGCGACGGGCTCGCCACGCCCTGGAATTCAACGCCTGACCTTCGAAAATCGCCCCATTACTCCGCCCTGGTGCACAAGGATCGCAGACGCTCCGCGGCGGTTTCCGCCGTGATGTCGCGCTGCGGCGTGCCGAGCATTTCGAATCCCACCATGAACTTCCGCACCTTCGCCGAACGCAGCAAGGGTGGGTAGAAGTGGGCGTGAAAGTGCCACTCCGGGTGCGCTGCTTCGTCGGTAGGTGCCTGATGAAGTCCCATCGAATACGGGAATGGCACCTCAAAGACCCGGTCGTAGGTCGAGCTGACTTGCTTCAGAATGCTGGCCAGACCAGATTGTTCCTGAACCGTCAACTCCAATAAAGTCGAGCAATGCCGCCGGCTGCAGATCAGAATTTCGAAAGGCCATACCGCCCAGAAGGGCACAAGGGCGACAAAGCTATCATTCTCGCAAACGATTCGGATCTCTTGCTCGAGCTCAAGCTTCGTATAGTCGCATAGCAGGCAACTTCCGTGCGCGTGCGAATATTCTGTTTGGGACGCGAATTCCTTGGCGGGCGCTTCGGGAAGGGAACTGGTCGCCCAGACCTGGGAGTGGGGATGCGGATTGCTCGCGCCCATCATCGCGCCCCGATTCTCGAAGATCTGCACGTGCCCGATCTCCGGCAGCGCTCCCAACTCTTGAAACTGCTGCGTCCAGGTCCGAACAACTCCCTCGACATCGGTCAACTCCATGGTCGACAGCGTGAGATCGTGCCGCGGTGAAAAGCAAATCACCCGGCAAATACCCGGCTCTCCCTCCGCTACCACAAGCCCCCTGCCGCCTATGTCCAACCTTTCCCTTGAGGTGTCCGGCTTCAGGGCAGCGAAATCGTTATTGAACACAAAAGTGCCGCCATAGTCGGGATTGTGGACTCCCCCGGCTCGCCTGTTCCCAGGACACAAATAACAGCTGGGGTCGTACCGCGGTTGCGCTTCTGGTGGGAGTTTCTCCGTTTCCCCCTGCCAGGGACGCAGAGCCCGATGAGGAGAAACCAACACCCATTCCCTGGTCAACGGATTCAGCCTGCGGTGGGGCTCTTCCGTGAGCTTCAATTGATCCTCCTCGCCCGGTGAAGGGGAAACATCTCGGTCAGGTGTATGCAGTTCAGGGTTGATCGATTACCGAGTATAATGTAATCGATTACATGGAAAAGTCCTCCGGCTGTTTTCCACATACTGGGCGGACCGTGACCCTGGCGTGCGACGGGACATCGCGCCCGAATACGGTATCATCCTCCAAAATGTTGCGCCTTCTGACCAGTTCGATCCTTCGTATCAGCCGTGCCCCCGTCGCACCTGGTTGGGTCTTCGTTCTTGGCGATCTCCGCGCTGAGGATACCCTCCCATGACGCCCACCGAGCTGGCCCGGCGTTTCGAGGACAGGTTCGGAGTACGGCCGAAGATCTTTGGGGCCCCTGGTCGCGTCAACCTCATTGGCGAGCATACCGATTACAACGATGGCTTTGTGCTCCCCAGCGCCATCGGGTTCAAGGCCCGGGTGGCGATCGCGCCGCGCCCGGATCGCAAGCTGGTGCTGCACTCGGAGGAATTTCCCGAGCGGTTCGAATTTGATGTGGAACAGCTCCCGAAAGCCAGGCTTGGGTCGTGGTGTGATTACGTGGTCGGAGTGGCATCCATCCTTCAGCAGGTTGGTTCCCCGGTTCACGGGGCGAGCGTACTGGTGCGCGGCGAAGTCCCGATTGGAGCTGGACTCAGTTCCTCAGCCGCCCTGGAAGTGGCCAGCGCACTGGCCTTCATGAGCCTCAATGGCGCAATTTTCCCCATGCCACAGGTCGCCAAACTGTGTCAGCGCGCCGAGAACACTTTCGTCGGTGCACGCGTCGGCATCATGGATCAGTTTGTCTCCTGCATGGGAAAGGCTGGACACGCCTTACTGCTCGATTGCCGGTCACTCGAATTCAAGCTCATCCCAATTCCTGACAACCTACGGCTCGTTATTTGCAACACCATGGTTAAGCATGAGAACGCGGGTGGTGAGTATAACCGCCGGCGCGAGGAGTGCGACCTCGGTGTCAAGGCGCTGTCGAAATGGTATCCCGGAATACGTGCGCTCCGCGATGTCTCGCTCCCACAACTAGAGGAACACTCCCGCGACCTGCCACCCACCATTTACCAGCGCTGCTCCCATGTGGTCGGTGAGAATCAGCGAGTCCAGGAGAGTGCTGCCGCACTTTCGGCGGGAGATTTGCAGCGCTTCGGGGACCTCATAAAGGCCTCGCACCGGAGTCTGCGGGACCTGTACGAAGTTAGCTGCCGCGAACTGGATGCGATGGTGGACGCCGCGGAAGGACTTCCGGGCTGGTGGGGCGGGCGCATGACCGGGGGCGGGTTCGGTGGTTGCACCGTGAACCTGGTGAACACTTCTGACGCCGAATTGTTCGCGCAACAGATCGCGGACCGCTATCACGGCAAAACTGACATTCGTCCCGACGTTTATGTTTGCTCTGCCCGGGACGGAGCGGGAGCCGAATTGAAGGCGTCTTCTGGGTCGAAGCCGTGACCGAAGCACATTCCCCCGATCAAATCGCCCGAGTTGAGCGCCGCAGGACCAGATGGGTGGGAATCGTGTACTCGATCGGAGGGGCTGGATCCTTCCGTATCAATTTGTCGAGCGCCGCCAGCGCCGTGATGGCCAGTTGAGTGCGCGAAAGAACAATCGTGGTGAGCGGCGGCTGGGTAAGGCGTGCGAACAAGATGTCATCGAATCCGACCAGCGAAATGTCATCGGGAACTCTTAAGCCCGCATCATGAATAGCGCCCAGGGCTCCGATCGCGGTCAGGTCGTTGGACGCGATCACGGCTGTCGGGCGCTTGGGCAAGTGCAATAAGTTCCTCATGGCCAGCGTTCCTCCCTCGACGCGGTGGTCCCCGAGCTCGATCATCCCGTGCTCGGGCACGATTCCGCGTGTTTTCAGGCCGGACACAAAAGCGTCGTGCCGCATGCGCGCGGACTGGAGGTGTAGCGGACCCGCGATGAATGCGATGCGGCGATGGTTGAGGGAAAACAAGTGCTGCAAAGCTTCGTGAATCCCCTGGGCGTAATCGACCGCGATGTTCGCGCTCAGCGGGCCGGTCTTGCCCGTGTCCATCAACACCGTGGGAATGTTTCTTCGGGTCAGGTCCGTCAGCAGTTTGGGATCCGCTTCGGATGTCATGATCACCACACCGTCCACCTTGCGTTCCACCATTCTGCGAATGCACAACGCCATGCGCTTGGGGTTGTAGTCTGTGTTGCCGATAATGACTTCCTGGCCGCGCTGGACTGCGTGATCCTCAAAGCTCTTCACCAGTTCCGGGAAAAATGGGTTCGTGATGTCGGAGATAATCAGGCCCAACATGCGGCTCCGGCCCGAAACCAGAGTGCGCGCGTGGGTGTTCGGATAGAAATTCACCTCCTCGATCACCTTGCGCACTCGCTCCGCTGTGCGCGGCTTCACTTTGTCCGGATCATTGATCGTCCGTGACACCGTCGCCGTAGAGACTTTGGCTCGCTTGGCTACCTCTTTGATGTTCATCAGGTGCTCGGAGAGACGGGCAGGTGATTGTAGCAAATGACCTTCTTACGTCCTTACGTCAGGCCGCTGAGACGCCCTTTCCCGACCCACCCCTGCACCGAAGTGCTCGATGGCAAGTGTCTTCGCGCAATGCTATTGTGTGCCCCACGCTTTGGGGCCGGAGGGAACCCGAGCTTTCAGCAGCCATCGGTTTCCCTGAACTTGACCCAATCTACCGAAGCTAGCTGCAAAACGAATGGAGGCCTATGCGGTCATTCCAGTCTGTTGTTGTCATATGGATTTCGCTTCTGAGCTCGATGCCGTCGTTTGCCGAATCATCACGATGGTCGGAGCAGGCCGCAAATGCCTGGTATCACGAACAACCCTGGATCGTGGGGAGCAATTTCATTCCTGCCAACGCGATCAACGAACTTGAGATGTGGCAGGCGGAAACTTTCGATCCCAAAGAGATCGACAAGGAACTGGGCTGGGCTGAGGGCCTGGGCATGAAGAGCATGCGAGTCTTCCTTCACGACCTGCTGTGGCAGCAGGATGCGTCCGGCTTCACACGCCGGATCGATGATTTTTTGACCATCGCCTCGAAACACCACATCCGGCCCATCTTCGTTTTGTTTGATTCCTGCTGGGACCCGGATCCCAAGCTCGGGCCGCAACGCCCGCCGATACCGGGCGTTCACAATTCCGGCTGGGTCCAGAGCCCAGGACGTGCGGTTCTGGCCGACCCCGCGCAATATCCCCGCCTGAAAGCCTATGTGCAAGGCGTGGTCGGGGCGTTTGCCAAAGATCAGCGGATCCTTGCCTGGGACGTCTGGAACGAACCCAACAATACCAATGGCGCCCCTTACCACAAGCTCGAGCCTGGGAACAAGGTGGAGCTCATTGTGGCGCTGCTGCCGCAGGTGTTTGCCTGGGCGCGCTCGGTAACCCCCTCACAACCGCTCACCAGCGGAGTGTGGGAAGGAGACTACTCCGCGCCCGAAAAGCTGAATCCCATGCAGCGTATTCAACTGGAAGAGTCGGACGTGATTTCGTTCCACAGCTATGAGTGGCCCGAGGAATTTGAGAAACACTTGGAATGGCTCGAACGCTATCACCGTCCAATTCTTTGCACGGAGTTCATGGCGCGCTCGGTGGGAAGCACGTTCGACGCAATTCTTCCGATCGCGAAAAAGCATCACGTGGCCGCGATCAATTGGGGGTTGGTGGCCGGCAAGACGCAGACCAATCTGCCATGGGAGTCCTGGAGGCACCCTTACATTGAGGAGCCGCCGCCGGTCTGGTTTCATGAGGTTTTCCACCTGGACGGTAGGCCCTATCGCGAGAAGGAAGCCAGCATCTTTCTCGAATTGACGTCCACGCCCTGACCGAAATACGGCGCCGAGTATTTATAACTGCATCAGGTTGGACTCCAGTTTCGCGTATCCACGTTCCTGTGCCCACAGGTCGAGGGGAACCGCGGCGAGCTCATCGACCACCGGGTCGGCGAGCCCGTTCTTGGTCAGGTCCACGGTCTTCATGTAAAGCTTGCAGCTGTCACAGCACTCCACCCGAACGTGCTCCAGTTCGGCCGCAGTGTAGACCGGCAACTTCCTGTGATCTTCTTCGCCGCATCCTGCACAAACGATGCGCCGGAACTCCCACTCGGCCAAACAGAACGAGCAGACCAACGATCGTCGGCCCGAATCGCCTTGTTGTCGCAGCACGCCGAGACCGGGCCTTCGGTTGCAGAACGGGCAGAGAGAGTGCGTGTGCCCATCCCACTTCATCCCCGATCGCGAACGCACGAGTTCCGCGTAGGGCTGGAGAAATGCGCGAGCAAAAAAAACTTCTGCCGCCGCGGACGAATCGGATACTTCCGTCCCATCCCAGAAAGCATTCAGAAGCTGAGCCCACGAGTTCTCCGGTCGAGCGCGGAGTTGGCGCGCTGTCTCGGCAAGACGGACGGGACCGCTGTTCTCGACGAGCGACAGAAACGGCTGGAAGCTGGCAATCAGCTCTGGCAATTGAGGCGGCCCCGTGAGCGGTCTGTTGAGGCCGTCGGGCTGGCCGGCGGAAGCCCGTTCCAGGCGCTCGCGCAGGTTCTGTTGGAAGCGGGCGACGTGCGCGTAAAAGCGCAAAATTTCAGCGGCGAAAGCGTACTGGCCGGCCAACTCCTCGGCGCGCTCGACGCGTCGTCCCCACCCATTGTCCGACATGAATCGATTATCGATCCCGGACTGCCCCGGGCGCAACGTCGGTCGGCAAAACCCATTTGACTGCCCGCAAGGGGCGGAGTTATATTCCTTGCACTTTGGGACTAAGCCCGACCGGTTCCCGACGGTCGCAACCCTCAACCTACGTCACCTCGTAGACATGTAAACCGCGGAGGCTATCAGCATGGAGCTCTCCCGCCGTACTTTCCTCAAGAGCAGCCTTGTGGGGGGCGTGGGATTGTCCGCCCTGGGATTCGACCTCACTCCCGCCTACGCACAAACCCAAAGTCTGAAGATCTCCCGCGCAACCGAAACTCGCAGTACGTGTCCTTACTGTTCGGTCAGCTGCGGCGTGATCATCTACACCTTGGGTGACAAGGCGAAGAACGCGATCCCGCAAGTGATCCATGTCGAGGGCGATCCCGATCATCCCATCAATCGGGGCACGCTCTGCCCAAAGGGCTCGTCCCTCGAGCAGGACATCCTCAACGACCGCCGGCTGTTGAAGCCGCAGGTCAGACGTCCGGGCGCGACCGAGTGGGAAGATATCTCCTGGGAAGACGCCTACAACGAGATCGCGCAGAAGGTAAAGAAAACCCGCGACGACACTTTTCTCGAAAGAGACGCGCAGGACCATACCGTGAACCGCTGCGAGGGAATCGCCTTCACGGGCGGCTGCACCGACACCAACGAATTCAACTATCTCGTCGTCAAGAGCATGCGCAGCCTGGGGGTCTGCTACCTGGAAAACCAGGCCCGCGTTTGACACGGCCCCACGGTCTCCAGTTTGGGGCCAACCTTCGGACGCGGGGCAATGACCAATGGTTGGATCGACATCAAGAACACCGACATGATGTTAATCATGGGCGGGAATCCAGCCGAAAACCACCCCTGCGGCTTCAAGTGGGCGATCGAAGCCAAAATCCACCGCAACGCGAAGACCATCGTGGTCGATCCGCGCCTCACGCGGACCGCCGCCACTGCCGACCTCTATCTACAGATCCGCGCCGGTGCCGACATCGCTTTTCTCGGCGGCGTCATCCGTTACGCCATCGAGAACCACCGCATCGCCAAGGATTACCTCGTCCACTACACCAACGCAGCCTTCGTGATTAAGGAAGGCTTCAAGCTTCCCGACGATGGCCTGTATTCCGGCTTCGACGCAGCCAAGCAGACCTACGATAAGTCCACGTGGAATTATGAAGAAGGCGGAGACTTGGCCGGGAAGCCAGGCACAGCCGCCGCCCATGCGCCGGCCAAACCCGCACCTCGTCAGCCGGGCGCCGCCCCACCACCGCCGACTCTGCCTCCAAAGATTGCCTACGACCTCTCGCTCGAGCATCCGCGCTGCGTTTATCAATTGCTGAAAAAGCAGTACGAGCGCTACACGCCTGAGATGGTCGAGCGCATTACCGGCATTCCCCAAGACCAGTTCCTGAAGGCCGCCGATCTTTTCACATCCGTGCGCAAAGATGGTGACATGAAGAAAGTTGCCACCATCATCTACGCCGTGGGCTGGACCCAGCACAGCTTCGGTACGCAGATCATTCGCACCGCGGCGATGCTGCAGTTGCTCATGGGAAACGTTGGGCGTTCAGGCGGTGGCGTCAACGCGCTGCGCGGTCATTCGAACATCCAGGGCGCGACCGACATGGCGGGCATCTTCGACAACCTGCCCGGGTACCTGAAGATGCCCAGCCCAGCCGATACCGACCTCGCGGCCTACCTTAAGCGCGTGACGCCCACGTTGGCCAAGCCTGATCCCTGGGATTCCTTCAACTACTGGTCGAACACGCCAAAGTTCGCGGTGTCTTTCCTGAAGGCCATGTACGGACCGGGTGCCACCAAGGAAAACGACTGGGCATTCCACTACCTGCCCAAAATTGATCGCAACTATTCCTGGGTAAACATCTGGAACGACATGTACGAGGGCAAGGTGAAAGGCATTTTTGCCTTCGGCATGAACGGCGTGATGATCGGTCCCGACTCAAACAAGAACATCGACGCGCTCAAGAAAGCCGACTGGCTGGTGGTCTGCGAGATCTATCCCGACGAGACCAGCGAATTCTGGCGTGCTCCCGGAATCACCCCCGAGGACATGAAAAAGATCAAGACGACGGTCTACCGTCTGCCCGGCGCTGGTTTCGCCGAGAAGGACGGCACTTTCGTGAACTCCGCGCGCTGGCTGCAGTGGAAGAATGTCGCCCTGTTACCGCCGGGGCTGGCCAAGCTTGATCAGGAAATCCTGGCCACGATTTTCCTCAAGGTCCGCGACCTCTACCGCAAGGAAGGAGGGAAATTCCCCGACCCCATCCTGAACGCCTGGTGGCCCTACACCGATCAATACAATCCGTCACTCGCAGAACTTGCCAGGGAGATCAACGGCAAGGCGCTGACCGATCTCACCGACCCGAAAACGAATCAGATCATCAAAGCCGGTCAGCAGCTGCCGGGCTTTGCCTGGTTGAAGGATGACGGCACTACGTTTTCCGGCAACTGGATCTACTGTGGCTCCTGGACCGAAGCGGGCGCGCTGATCCAGCGCAGGGGAACAGAAGATCCGTCCGGCCTGGGCCTCTATCCAAACTGGGCATGGTCGTGGCCCATGAACCGGCGCGTGCTTTACAACCGCGCCTCGTGCAACCTGGAAGGGAAACCGTGGGATCCCCAACGTCGCCAGGTTTGGTGGGACGAAGGCAAGCAATCATGGGTCGGCAACGATGTTCCCGACTTCAAGGCGGACTCACCCCCGAAAGACCACATGGGACCGTTTATCATGAATCCCGAAGGCATCGGGCGTCTGTTCGTGCCGCTCGGCCTCAACGACGGGCCCTTCCCGGAACACTACGAGCCAATCGAGAGCCCGATCGCAAATCCGCTGCACCCGAACCAGTCCAACAATCCCGTGGTCAAGCGCTACAAAACGGACAAGGACAAGTACGCAGCTCCCGGGCAGGAATACAACGTCATCTGCACCACCTACCGTCTCACCGAGCACTATCACTATTGGACCAAGAACAACCCCATGAACGTTCAGTTGGTGCCTGAGCCTTTTGTGGAGATTCCTGCCGAACTCGCGGACCGGATGGGAATCCGCGGTGGGGAAAAAGTGAAGGTGAGCAGCATTCGCAGTCACTACATTGCGAAGGCCATGGTCACGCGCCGCATCCGGCCGATGAAGATCGACGGTAAGGAGACCTTCCAGATCGGCATTCCGATCCACTGGGGTTTCCGCGGCATCGCGGAAGACGAGGGAAAAACCGCCAAGACGTTGACCAACCAGCTGACTCCCACCGTCATCGACCCGAACGCTTATACCCCGGAGTTCAAAGGCTTCCTGGTGAAGATCGAGAAGGCGTAGCGAGGCAGACAAATGAGCGATCGAAGAACGCTGCAGATCAAACAGATGTCGGCCCACTCCGGCCCAATCCCCGGGGAAGGTGTACAGCGCGGGTTCGAAGTTTGCAAGCTGGTCGATACCACGACCTGCATCGGCTGCAAGGCGTGCGAGGTGGCCTGCGTCGAGTGGAACGACCTGCCATTCAGCGCGACCACCTTCGACAATACCTATCAGACCATGCCCGAGACCCGTTGGAACTTCTGGAACTTGATCAAGTTCAACGAGCACCAGCGGGCAGACGGCGCCATCCAGTGGCTGATGCGCAAGGATCAATGCATGCACTGCGCCGATCCCGGCTGTTTGCGGGCCTGCCCCGCCGACGGTGCCATCGTGCAATACACCAACGGCATCGTCGACTTCCAGCAGGAAAACTGCATTGGCTGCGAATTCTGCGTCTCCGGTTGCCCGTTCGAGATTCCGAAGTTCAACAAGACCACCAAGAAGGTCTACAAGTGCACGCTGTGCTCCGATCGCGTAGGGCAGGGCCTGGAGCCGGCCTGCATCAAGGCATGCCCCACGGGCTGCCTTAAGTTCGGCTCGAAAGACGACATGAAGTTCATCGCGGAAACGCGGGCGACCCAACTCCGCGACATCTTCGGCTTCGAGAAGGCCGGTGTCTACGATCCCCAATCCATTGGCGGTACACACGTGATCTACGTGCTCCACGATGCCACGCAACCCGAACTCTATGGCGGCTTGCCAAAGGATCCGCAAATCCCGTGGAGCTATACCGTCTGGAAATGGCTGGCCAAGCCAGTGCTGGGCACATTTGCATTGTTCGGACTGCTGGGAGTTTGCCTGCACTACGTGATGGTGGGCCCGCGCCGCCCGCAACCCGAGCCGCTTGAGAAGGAGGCCACCGATGGGAACCGCGGTTGAACGCTTTGACGAGAAAGCCCACCAGGCCTTCGACAGACTCGGCCAGAACCGCGTCTATGAGGGCGAACTCCTTCGTCATCGCGTTTACACCCGCTTCCTGCATTGGATGGTCGCGCTGTTTTTCTTCCTCGCGTTGTTCTCCGGCTTTGGGATCTACCTCCCCTGGCTGTTCCGCTGGGTTACGCCCATCTTCGGTGGCGGCCCGCTCAGCCGCGCCTTGCACCCCTGGTTCGGTCTCGGCTTCGTAGCCTTCTTCGTCCTCCAGATGTTGAACTGGATCAAACCGATGCGGTGGACTGCGGCGGATACCCGCTGGCTGCGCAACCTCCGGAACGTGGTCAGCGGCGCGGAAAAACTCGAGCCTCCGGAGACCGGATTCTTCAACGCCGGTCAGAAAGTTCAGTTCTGGGAGATCGTCGCGGGCTGCGTCGTGTACCTCATCACGGGCATTATTCTGTGGGCGGGAGCCGGCACATTCGGGCGCATGTCCGTGGCCGTGAGCTACGTCCTGCACGATATTTCCGCCCTCATGATGCTGGGTGGCATCTTCATCCACATCTACCTGAGCACCATAGGGGAGCCCGGTACCTTCCACTCCATGACCCGGGGAGCAGTGAGTGAGGCCTGGGCGTGGACCTTCCATCCCGCCTGGTACAAGCAGGTCACCGGGCGAGACCCGTACCAGGCCTGTGAAGAGGCCCGCCGCCGAATGTCTCAACCGCACTCCTGAGCCCCCGCCCCGCATCCTTCCGCGCAAGACAGACGCCAGCGTCCGATACCTCAGCAGACCCGAACTGAAACCGCCCTAGCAAATAATGTTGCCCAGGGGGGTTCTCTTTGGAAGCCCTTTTTGCGATGATGTCGGGCACTCACATTCCGCGTGGAGACACCGTTATGCGTGCAGTCCTGGTCTGTACGATCCTGTTGAGTGTCTTGATGCTCGTTCCCCTCGCCGTGGCTCAGCAGTCCGGGGCCGCACAATCGGAGACCGCCATCTGCACCTTCGAAGATGGGAAGCAGATTAGCGCGCGCTACAACTCGATGCCGGCCGGCAAGAGCGACGGTCCTCCGGCGGGCAAAGTCCTGGTGCCCGGCGGTTCTGCCATGACGTTCTTTACCGAGAGCGACATCACCCTGGGCCGCACCGCCATCCCGCCCGGCGGATACACCATGTACATCATTCCCGGGAAGAAGGATTGGACCTTGATCGTCAGCAAGAACACCGCCGTCGAAGCCAAGTATGACGACAAGCTGGATCTGGCGCGTGCTCCCATGGAAACCGGACAACTCAGCACCCCGGCGGACAAGCTGGGCCTCTACTTCGGCCACCTTGGACCCAAGAAGTGCGAGATCAACGTCGATTTCGGAAAGACTCGGGGCTGGGTCGAATTCCGGCAGAAGTAATGGCCGGGAACTTTCAGTCGCAACTTCGAACGCGACCCACCCCGCGCCAATCACCTCCCCCACACGACCCCGAAGCCTCTTCCCCTAGTTCGCCACGATCGATCGAAAACCCTGCAATCGGAAAAGAGAACGCCGCGGTTCCGGCATAGGCCGCTCACCCATGCGGTCCTTCCACAGGACGCGGTTCAGCAGCCCGGCATCGGACGCGTCCGGATGGGTGAAGTCCAGCTTCCGAGACTCCTCCGAGTCCTTGGCATTCACCTGAAAGATCAGCTTGTTGCCCCGGTTGCGGCGGTCCGCATCGAATGCCGGCTGATCGCCCCTGCCCGAGAACAGCGGCGCCATGAGGGCCGCCCGCCCGTCGTTGTTGTTCATCGGCGGCGCCCCCAAAAGCGTCTCCATGGTATGCACCATGTTCACGGTCGCGTATAAAGTGTGGTCGACGAACGGGACCGGCTTGCCGCCCTCGACCCGCCGGGGCGAACGCTTGCTGATGACAAACGCGATGCTGCGATGAGCGTCCACGTGATCGGGGCCGTCCTGGGCATCGTCTTCCACCACGAAGATGGCAGTGTCGTCCCAGTACGCGCTGTGCGAGACCGCCTCCACCACTCGCCCCAGCGCCAGGTCATTGTCGGCCACCGCAGCGGCCGGTGTGGGATACCCCTTCTTCACGCCACCCGTGTGGTCGTCCGGAAGATACAGCAGGATGAACTGCGGCATGGTGTCGTGGCCCTGCGTTCGCGAGGAAGTAAAATCCGCAAATTCATTCAGGAACTCATCTGCGCGCAGCTGGTCGGGATAGCTGGTCTCAAAATCCGGAAACTGCGGATCGAAGTGCCCGCGAAGCTCAACCTTGGTCGGAATATCGCGCGCAAAAACCGGGACCGGCCAGGGATAAGGGCTGGGCGAGCCGTGCGGTTCCCCGACATTCTCGGGCAACGCCTCGCCCGCATAGATAAAGCTCTTGGGGCACGGATCGCCCTCAGGATGCGGCGGCCCCTCGGTGGGCAGGTTCGTGCCGGGCTTTCCATTGCACCACTTGGTGGTGACGAACTCGCCGTAGATCCGGTAGCTCACTTTGTGCCGGGCGAAATTCGTCCACAAATAACCGGTGGAAGGCTCGTTCACGTCCGGATTCCCGTCTTCCAGCGGAGTCTCGTTCAGAACCTGCCCCTGGAAATCATACGTGCGCTCATGCCCGCGATAGTCCATGGGCCACGTCTTCTCCGTGTAGTCCGTAACGGTGGCCGCGGTGGACCACATGTGGCCGTCGCCTGAGACATCGCCGCTATCGTAGAAGTTGTCCAGCACTCCGAACTGCCGGGCCAGCTTGTGCTCATTCGGGGTGATGTCCTCCCCGTACATCGTCAGCGAACGATCGCCGTCGCCCACCTCAAGGTCCCCCAGAATCTGGTCGTAAGTCCGGTTCTCTTTGAGGATGTAGATCACGTGCCGGATGGGGTTGGTTGCGGAGGCGAAAGGCAGAGCACCGGCATTGCCGCGCATTCGATTGCTGGCCAGCACCTGCGCGGTATAGGCGGCCAGGCTCGCATCCAGATTCTGCAAAGGCAGTCGAGCCAACGATCCATGAATCATTGGAACCAGGTAGGGATAATCCGGCGCTCCGTCGGTGGTCTTCAGGGGAGTCGTGATCGGCCCGGTCCCCGTGCCTTTCGCGGAAGCAATCAGGAGATCATTCCCAACAATGGTCAGCGCGGTCGGGAAAATCTGGGTTGGAATGAAGCCAATGGGCTGCCGAGAGGCGCTCGTCCGCGTCAGATCGAACACCGCAACCGAATCGGAAACCGCGTTCGCAACGTACAGCCGCGAACCATCCGCACTCATGGCCAGCGCGTTGGGCGCGCTTCCCCCATACCGCTGACCGGGAAGCCTGGTTGAAAGGTGACGGACTACCTTACCTTGACTGCGATCGATGACCACGACCTCGTCCGCGTTCGACAGGGTGACGTAGAGCCAGCGCTCATCTTCGGAGAGCAGCATCGCCGTTGGATGCGACCCCGGCGCAATGGAAGACTTCGGCAGGTCCAATTCGATCATCCTCCGCACTTTGCCACTCACCAGATCCAGTTCCGCCACCCGCGAAGCGTTCCACAGTGAGACAAAGCCGGTTGCCCCGTCCTTGGTCACGACCACGCCGAAGGGCAGCGCCGAAGGGAGCCGCGGCCAGACGGAGAGATCGAACCTTTTCTGTACCGTACCAACCGTGTCCAAAAGCACGGCTTCGTCGGAGAGATTGTTCGCGACCAGCAGCCGGTCGCCACCCTTGCCGCGCACAACCGCCAAGCCAGAAGGGAACGTGACGTTTCGCATGTCAGACCGCTGCAGACGTTTCCCGCCCTCAGGCGCGCGTGGAGGCATCTTCAGAAACGGACCCCCGGCGAGTTTCCCGCCGTCGAAGTTGTAAACCAGGATGCCGTTCCCGCTGTTTCCCTTCTTCTCGCCCAACGGATCCGTCATCGACCCCACCGAGGCGTAAATCTGCCGCCCGTCGCTGGAGAACGCCATTCCGTGGAAAAAGGTCTGCGCCGCGCCGCTGGCCATGAGCGGCTCCGGAAAATCGGTCAACTGGTTCGTGGCCACGTCCAGAATCGCAACCGACTGCCGCAAGTCTGAGGTGTACGCCCCGTAGCCATTGTTCAGCACCGCGACGTAGCGCCGGTCCGGGCTCACCGCCAGCACCGTCGGCAGGTTGTTCGTCTGCTGCGGATTCCCAGGTACGTTTCCCAGCAGGTGCCCCGAAGGCAGATTCTTGTCGGCCGTATCGTGCGCCATGAAAGCCAACACCCAGCCCGAAACCGGCAACGCCACGAGCGCGATTCGAAGAAGTGTTCTCACGTTCTCAGCCCCATGAACACCGACCATCATAAGACAGCCGTCACCAGCCCGTTCCATCGAACGCGGCTGATGGTCGACCGGGAGCTAGGTAGGAGCCCGCGAAACCTGCCCGGCCTGGTTCCGATTTGGCGGCCCAACAACCCAGCCCTGGCATCCGCATAACCCATGTGTTTACAATAAGGTATATGCCTGTCCATCGGCGTCTTCGTGCTGGTTCTGCACCTGCACTCCCGGCTCAGAAAATCCCGGAAACCCCTGAGCCTTTTCCAGTCTCCGGGCATCTTACTGTGGGGCGCTCACGACTCAGGAGGCCAGGGAAATGCTCGCAGCGCAGAGGGAAGTTGAGCTTCGTCACGAACTGCTGGAGCGACTGGCGCAGGCTCGCGCCCGCACCGACCAACTCTTCGGTTTCGTCCGGCAGGATTCTCTTTACGAACGTCCCATCGCGGAACGACACCGCATCGTCTTCTACATCGGTCACTTGGAAGCGTTCGACTGGAATCTGTTGCGAGACCGCGTTCTCTCTGTCAACGCCTTGCACCCTGAATACGATCGCCTCTTTGCGTTCGGGATTGATCCGGTCGGTGGTGGACTTCCCGCCGATCAGCCCCAGGACTGGCCATCCCTCGCGGACATCAGAGACTACGTCGCTCGCGCCCGGCGTACGCTCGACCATAGCCTCCAGGCTCAGCTTTCCGACATATCCACCCCTGCCAGGCAGGAGTTCCCGGTCAGCTTGCTGCTGCAGGTCGCGATTGAGCACCGCCTGATGCATGCCGAGACTCTGGCGTACATGCTTCACCAGTTGCCGTTGGACCGCAAAGTGCAACCCCAGCTCAGGCCCGAACTGGTGACTCGTTCGGCTACACCTCGGATGATTGAAATTCCCGCCGGCCGCGTCACGCTCGGCCTTCGCCGGGACGAGCCAGACAGCTTTGGCTGGGACAATGAGTACGAGCAACACACGCCCGACGTTCCTGCCTTCGCCATCGACAAATACAAGGTGACGAACGCCCAGTACCTCGACTTCATTACTGCCGGCGGCTATGAAAACCGCGATTTCTGGACCAGGGACGGCTGGAACTGGAAAACCGAGCACAACGTCGCGCATCCCGGCTTCTGGCGCCGTCGCGGATACGCCTGGCACGTCCGCACCATGTTCGATGAGGTTCCCCTTCCTCTGGATTGGCCGGTGTACGTGAGTCAGGCGGAAGCGAGCGCCTACGCCCGCTGGGCCGGGAAGACGCTTCCCACCGAAACCCAATGGCAGCACGCCGCCTACGGAAGCCGCGAGGGTGAGGAGCGGTCCTATCCCTGGGGGCAAGAAGCGCCCAGTTCCAGGCGCGGCAACTTCGATTTCCAGCGCTGGGACCCCACGCCGGTCGGAGCTTTTCCGGAAGGCCAGAGCGATTTCGGAGTCACGGACCTCTTAGGCAATGGCTGGGAGTGGACCTCCACCCTATTCGGACCTTTCCCCGGCTTCGAGCCGTTTCCGTTTTACCGCGGATACTCCGCGGATTTCTTCGATAACCAACACTTCGTTATGAAGGGCGGCTCCGCACGAACCGCCGCCTGCATGCTGCGCCGCTCGTTCCGCAACTGGTTTCAACCTCACTATCCACACGTGTACGCAGGTTTCCGCTGCGTGAGCCACTGAGCAGCTCGAAAGAGCGAAAGGGAGCCGAGCATGCTGACCCACGCCATTGCCGCCCAGCCTGTCCCGGAATTTGCCGCCGAGGTGCGGGCCGGGCTCACCAAGCCGCAGAAGGAATTGCTTTCCAAGTATCTCTACGACGTTGTGGGCTCCGCCCTGTTCGAAGTCATAAGCGTTCTGCCCGAATATGGTCTGACGCGCGCCGATGAGCGTCTCCTGCTCCGCAACGCTTACGAGATCGTGGAGCGGCTGCCCATGCCAGTCACGGTAGCCGAACTCGGCAGCGGCAGCGGAAAGAAAACCCGCTGGCTGTTGAAGGCACTCGCGCGGCGGCAGCACACCTCGTACTGTCCCATCGAAATCTCGCCCACGGCGCTGGCCATGTGCAAGCGTGAACTGGGCGACATCGACTCCATCAGCATTGTCGGCTTCGAGCGTGAATACCTTGACGGCCTTGCCGAAGTTGCCGAGCGCCGCAAGAACAACCAGCACCTGCTGGTCCTTTTTCTGGGCAGCACGATCGGGAATTTCGATCGCCCCGCCGGCATGACGTTTCTGCGGCAAATTCGCAACACCCTTCAGCCCGGCGACTCATTGCTTCTAGGCACTGATCTGCTGAAGGCGATTCCACAATTGCTGGAGGCGTACGCCGACCCGCTGGGCGTCACCGCCGCCTTCAACCTGAACCTGTTGGCCCGCATCAACCGCGAACTCGACGCCGACTTCGTCCTGGATCAATTCGAGCACGTCGCGAAATTCAATCCCCAGGCCCGAAGCGTTGAGATGCACTTGCGTGCAAAGCGAGCGCAGACCGTCACTGTTGGCGGAGCCGGTTTCTCCGTGCGATTTAGAGCAGACGAAACCATCTGGACCGAGAGCAGCCACAAGTACTCCAAGGGAGAGGTTTTTCAAATGGCCCATGACACCGGCTTCCGCTGCGAAGCCCAGTGGATCGACAAGGAGTGGCCGTTCGCGGAGAGCTTGCTGGTTGCCGAGTGATAACCCGTTCGACCGTACAATCGCAAAGCAACGGAGCGTCTCGCCCGATGAGCGGACGGACACCCTTCGAAGCGGCCCGCTTCGATACCTCGAAAGGTAGGCTTTATTATAAGGAAGGACTTGAAGGGAGTGCTTTGAGACGAAGCGGCTTTGAAGGGGCGCGCCTTAGGCGCGCCGCCGCCGCCCCCATAGAGTCACGGCTTTGGCCCCTGGAAGCGATACACCTGCCCTAGCGGGCCAAGAGCTCCTTCGGAACAATCGCCCCCGCCAGGGGAAGCTCCACCCGAAAGATGGACCCCGCGCCCAGAGTGCTCTCCACTTGAATCATGCCGCGGTGTTGCTGCACGATCCACTGCGCGATCGAAAGACCGAGCCCGGCACCGCCGAATTCACGGCTGCGGGTCTTGTCCACCCGGTAAAAGCGCTCAAAAATCCGGCTATGATCTTCCTCGGCAATCCCGACTCCGCTATCGCGCACGCTGATGACGGCGCTTCCGTCCTTCTCTTCGGCTGCTAAAGTGACGGTGCCGCCCGGTGACGGCGTGTACTTGAACGCATTGTCGAGCAGCACGTTCACCACCCGCCGCAGCGCCGCCTCATCTCCCAGTACGCGCAACTCGGCCTCCAGGATCCTTTCACTGAACTGAAGGCCGCGAACCCCCGCCACCGCCCTCCACCCGGACGCAACTTCCTGTAGAGTGCCGCGCAAATCGATGGGCTGGATGTTTAGAGCCTGCCGGCCTGAATCCGCCCGCGCCAGCGCCAGCAACTCTTCGATCAGCGAAGTGGTCCGTTCCGCCTCCAGCAGAATGTGGCGCAGCGCCTCGCGGTACTCCTCTTCGCCCCGCGACCGTCGCAGAGCCAGTTCCGCTTCGGTCCGGATCAGCGAGATCGGAGTTCGCAGTTCGTGCGAAGCATCGGCGGTAAACTCGGTCACGCGGGTGAATGCCGTCTCGATCCGGGCCAGCATCTCGTTCAGAGTGTCTGAGAGGCGCTGCAGTTCGTCTCCCGTATGAAGTTGTTCAAGCCGGTTGCTGAGCGTGTTCCCCGTGATGGTTCGCGCCGTGCGAGTTAACGCATCGACCGGAGACAGCGCCCTCCGGCTCAGCCAATACCCGACTCCGCCGGTAGCCAGCAGGAGCAGCGGAGCAAACATGAGCAGATAGCGCCGAAAGCGCGCTAGCGTCTCCACTTCCTCCCGCGTCGAAATGCCCGCCTGCACGGTATAGGAGCGGCCGTTGACGTCAATCCGCTGGCTTACAAACCGAAAGGGTTCCTTCCCAAATTGCAGGCTCGTGTGGACGGGCCTGCGCAACAGTTTGGGCGAAAGAGCAGGGAACGGGTGCTCGGCAAGCGCCGCCGCCCGGTAGATCCAGTGGCCGTCCGCGTCAATGATTTGCAAGTAATCGCCGCCCGCCTCCGCGCTGTATTCTTCCGTGACCGCGGCGCGGATTTCGGCAAGCGTCCCATCCGTCCTTTGACCGTCCAAAAAGCGCCGCACATCTTCAACTTCGCTCGCCAGCGCGCTGTCAGCGACGTCCTGCATGTTCTCGCGCAGGATGAACCACATTCCCACGCCGAAAATCAGCTGGGCCAGGGCGAAAATTCCCACGTACCAGATGGTCAAGCGCAGCCCGATCGAGAGCCGCTTCATGGCTGGGCCTCCGCCCGGATCATGTAGCCGACTCCGCGCACGGTGTGAATCAGCTTGGACTGGCCCTCGGTGTCGATCTTGGTCCGCAGCAGCCGCACGAAAGCGTCAAGCGTGTTCTCTTCGATCTCGCGGTCGAAGCCCCACACGGCCTCAATCAGGGAACGTCGGGGCACCACCTTGCCCACACGATACATCAGGCGCTCGAGCAGGTTGTATTCGGTGCGCGTAAGCAGGATGTCCACACCCGCGCGCGATACTTCCCGCGTCGCCGGATCCAGCACCAAGTTCCCGACTTGCAGCTTGGTTTGCTGTGGGACCGGCGCCCTCCGTTTCACAGCGCGCAGCCGGGCCAGCAATTCCTCAAAGGCGAACGGCTTGGTCATGTAGTCGTCGGCCCCAGCATCCAGACCGCGCACCACGTCTGGAACCGAGTCCCTGGCCGTGAGCATCAACATCGGGGTCGCGATTCGTTCCGTTCGGAGGCGCTGCGCCAGATCGTAGCCGTTGAGCTTCGGCATCATGATGTCGAGGATAATGACGTCGAATTCATAGTCACGTGCCAACTCCAGTCCCTCGCTTCCGTCCGAAGCGCACACAACCGTATGACCCTCCTCCGTCAAACCCTTCCGGAGGAGTTCCACCATGCGCGCCTCGTCTTCAACGACAAGTAGCTTCAACCCACCCCTACCCAGTCTCCACCCTTCAACGGAAGAGCGGCTGAAACGACCAAGAGCCAGAGCCAAGAGCCAAGAGCCAAGACCTGAGAGCTGCCACCTGACACCCCGGCCCCTCATCTTAACCCCAGTTGCCCCGTCGCTACCGCATCCTGGAGCCTCCCGGCTCCCAGCGGGCAACGCTTCCCCCCGCAAGGCCGTCTAAAGGCTGATATCCACCGAGCGTCCTCAGGCTATATTTCCGCGGGCGCTTCCGGTCCCAGCGGTTCCCGCCGTGGATGGCATAAAATGGCTGGACCCTGTTTTCAAGTCACAAATAGACCTACGCCACGCCGTTCTGCGTATGCGAACGTCCGGCGCAAAGGAGCCCGAACCGGTGTTAACCAGAGTAAGCCTCGCGATCTGCGCCTTGGCCATCTTTCTGAGCCTGCCCGCATGCGGTGGAGGCGGGCACCAAACCGCCTACGTCACCACCCCCCTGAACAGTGGAGTCCTTGCCTTCCACATCAGCAACCGTACGGGCAGTTTCAGCCAGATCCTGGGATCGCCCTACCCCACAGGCATTTCCCCTACTACCGTCCTCGTTCACCCTTCCGCCAAGTTTGCCTACATCGCGAATGCGGGAGAGGCCAACATTTCGCTCTTCAAGGTCGCGACCTCCGGCGCCCTTGCGGAAGTGATGCCCCGCACATCCACTGGGAATAACCCGGCCGCCTTGCTCATGGACCCCGCCGGCAGCCTGCTGTTCGCGGCCAATACCGGCTCAAACACCATTACAGCTTATTCCATCGACTCCGGTTCCGGTGTCCTGACCGCCTCAACGGCACCGCCTGCCTCGACCGGTTTCAGTCCAGTCCGCTTGGCCATCTCGCCCTCCGGCAAGTTTCTCTACGTGGCGAATCAGGGCAGCGCTTCGATCTCCGGCTTCTCGGTCGATTCCTCAGGCGGCTTGACCCCCGTTCCCAACTCGCCGATTACCGTGGGCAAGGGGCCGAACTGGCTCACACTGGATCCCTCCGGCAAATTCCTGTACGTCGCCAGCCTGCTGGACGGCAATTTTTCAGGTTTCACGGTGGATTCCGGTTCCGGGGCACTGATCCCCATGAGTGGATCTCCCTACGGGGTCGTGACTTCTTCAACCACGATCACCCCGCTGACCTCGGTGGTGGTGGATTCGTCGGGTAAGTATCTGTACGTCACCAATGAGCAGGGCAACAACGTCTACGCGTTTACCATCGATGCGACCACCGGCGTGCCAACCGTGATCACCACCACTCCAGCTCCCCCGTACTCGGCCGGTACCTCGCCGTCCTTCATCCTCGCCGACACCACGGGTAAGTTCCTCTTCGTCGGCAACCAGACATCCCACGACATCACGGTTTTCCGGATCACACCCGCAACCGGCGTCTTGACATCGATCGCAACCGCCGCTACAAGTTCCACACCCGCCTCCATGGCGGTCGTAAAATAGGGGTGCAACCGGCAGTTTTTCGTTCGAATTTCGCACCTGGTCTCATCGTGGTGGCGCATTGCGCTGCATGCCGTGTGCCGCTATGCTGTGAGACGCACGAGAGGAGACCGCCCTCGCCATGAATCGCAGATCGTTCCTTGAAACCGTCACCGGTGCCGGCATGCTTGCTAGCCGCTTGTCCTGGGCCGCCGATACCCGGAAAATCGAAAAGGTCGGTGTGCAGCTCTACACCGTTCGCGACGCCATGGAGAAAGATTTCGATGGAACTCTCGCCAAAGTCGCGGCCATCGGCTATCGCGAGGTCGAGTTCGCCGGCTACTTCGAACGCTCCCCGAAAGACGTGAAGGCAGCGCTCGACCGCGCCGGCCTGATTTCGCCCAGCGCGCATTTCAATAACAGCTACCTGGGTGACCAATGGCCCGGCGTTCTGGAATCCGCCCACCGGATCGGGCAGCAGTACATCGTTTGCTCCTCGATTGACGAGAAGACCCGCCAGCAGCCCGGCAGCTGGCCGAGCATCGCAGAGACCTTCAATCGCGCCGGGGAAGCAGCCCGGCAGGCTGGCATCCAGTTTGCCTATCACAACCACTCCTTCGAGTTCGCGCCCGTCGACGGCAAATTGCCGTACGACATCCTGCTCAACGGCACCGATCCCAATCTCGTCAAGATGGAAATGGATCTCTACTGGATCGTGAACGCCGGGGCCGATCCACTCGCGTATTTCAATCGCTACCTGGGGCGTTTTCCACTGGTTCACGTGAAGGGAAGAGCCCGGAATGGCGACATGACCGATGTGGCCGCCGACAATTCCATCGATTGGAAAACCCTGTTCGCCCAGTCAGACAAGGCAGGAATTCGGCACTACTTCGTCGAGCAGGATAACCCAACGTCTCCCTTTGACAGTATCCGGGCCAGCTTCAGTTATCTCGAACAGCTACGATTCTGAAGACGGAGACGGCCCCGCTACTGAAGCGTTGCTTCGGGCCGCAGAGTGCTGGTCGGGGGCGGTTGAAGTTCAACCGACTCTTCGCTGTCGATCAGGATAAAAACGCGGTCGTTGGGGATTTCTGCAGGCTTCCCGTTCACATCCAGGATCACCGAATCGGAGGTGATCGCGGCCACGCTGCAGTGCCTCAGGATGCGGACCCTCTTCTCGCGCTCTGCGGTTTCAATCAAATTGCGGTCCCGCTCCGGTCCTCGCTGGAACTGATCCCCACGATAGCTCAAGGTGATGCGGTTCCGTGCACTGTGACTCAGGGCCACGGCCGCGCGAATGGCGGTGTCGCCCCCGCCTACCACTAGAATGTCGTTGTCCACGTACTTCGCAGCATCGTCCAGCCGGTACGACACTTTGGTCTGATCCTCGCCCGGGATTCCAAGCCTCGACTCCGCAAACGTCTCGGTCGGGACCGTCGCCGGAGCCTTTCCAGCGGCCGCGGAAGCACTTTGCGCCTGATCTTTCTTGGCGATGATGGCTTGCTTCGCCTCGTGGCTGGCGTCTTGCGTCATGTCCCGCGCCCCGAACCCGACCCCGATCTTCTTCAGGAAATCATTCGGCGGAGTCCCACCCGCAAAGATCCACACGTAGTCGTTCGGAATCTCCCGCTGTTGCCCCTGCACATCCAGCAGCACCGACTCCTCTTTGAATTCCAGCGGGCTCGAGTTAAAGAGCACGTCGACTTTCCCCGATTTAATGCTATCGGCCATCCGCTGCGAGTTCCGTTCCTTGATGCGGCTGAATTGCGCCGAGCGGTACGAGAGGGTCACTTTGTTGCCGACCTGGTTCGCCAGCCCCATGGCCGCCTCGACCGCGCTATCGCCACCACCCACCACCAGGATTCTCTTGTTGACGTAGTGGTCAGCTTCGATCAACCGGTACATGACCTTGGGCAGGTCTTCGCCCTTGACTCCCAGCTTCCTCGGGGTCCCGGTCCGGCCCAACGCCAGCATCACCGCGTACGCACGGAACTGTTCGCTTGGCGTGATAACCGTAAAGATGCCTTCTTCTCCCCTTTTGATGTCGTCCACTTTCTGGCCAGTGCGGACCTTAAAATCAGCCCGGTGCAGCACCTTGTCCCAGAATGCCAGCAGGTTCTCTTTGGAGAGTTCGGTCTTCTTGAATTTCCCGTACATCGGGAACTCCACCGGGCTGGTCATTACCAGCTTCTGCCGTGGATATTTCGCCACGGTGCCGCCGATCTCGTCGCGCTCGAGCGTGATGTACTTAAGCTTGTGCTGGATAGCCCGCAGGGACGCTGCGATGCCGGCAGGGCCCGCCCCGACGATCACCACGTCGTACACGTCCGGCACCGTGCGCGCCGTTCCTCGCGCCGTGAATCGCTGCAGGATCAGATCCACACAATCCCGACCCTGGTTGATGGCATTCTTGATCAGCGCCAGCCCGCCCAACTCGCCCACGATGAACAGGTTAGGGACGGTGGTCTCGCACTCCGCCGTCAGCGTGGGCATATCCGCGCCCATGCTGGGGCTGGCCATCACCATTGTGATGGCTCCCACCGGGCAGGCTTCCGCGCACAGACTGTGCCCGATGCACTTGTAGCCATTCACGATGACGGCCTTGCCGCCCAGCATCGCCAGAACATCGCCTTCCGGGCACACCATGGTGCAGGTCGCGCAACCGATACAGTAGTTATTGTCGATGTGAGGATGTTGGGCTAGGGGGCCTTCGGAGAACAGTTTGCCCTTTTCCGCTGCCGCGCGGGCCTTTATGTCTCGTTGCTTGAGACTCGTAAAGTATCTGCGCAGAAAAAACAGCGTAAGGGCCGCTGCGACGATGAAGGCTATTAGAGTGTCCATACCGCTCCTACCACTTTACCACCGATAGCCCATCCAGAAGGCCACTGCGATATGGAACGAAGCAAGCAATGCGAAGGTATAACTGAACGGCTTGTGGATCACGTGCCACAAGTGAAACACCTGCTCGGACTGCTTGAGGAAGAGAATGCGCTTGGTTAACGCCGCGTCCTCGCGGGCCGCCACGATGGCTTGCTCCAGGTGATGATTTCCCGTGCTCAGAAAGCCGCCGACCGTCCGCAATTTCTCTCCGAAATCCAGTGCATGCCGGCGCAGCTTGGCCACGCGAACAGCCCGTGCGATGTCCAGCACAAACATGTAGCCCAAGGCTGAAACTAGGGAGAGCTGGTCAATGCGCTCCGGGCTCGGCAAGGTGAGCAGCGAGCGCAGATCGCGATCGGAAATCAGGCGCTCCTCTTTCAGTCGCCCCGCGAACTTCTGATGCAATTCCTGCAGTTCCTTCTGCGTCAGCTCCGCGGCTTTGAGGTTGCGCGGAATCTGCCCGTACAGATAACGCCCGATGATGCCGCTCACCGAAACCGCGAACATGATCCAGAACGCCATTCCGGCAAACCCGCGGAACTTGAACGAGGAATGGAATGCAATCACGAACGGCGCCGCAATACCCAGGATGACGTGGTAGTCCAGCCAATGCCGGGAATTCCCCTTCTTCATCAGCCAGCCCCAGTGCTTACGAAGGGGGTACAGGAAAATGATCAGGAACATCGTCAAGCCCAGGTATCCCAGCTTGAGCCCGATCGTGCCGCTGGGCTTCAGCGCCAGGTACTTGGGCGAAGAAGGGCGGTCGCCGGCGCCCAGGGTGTAGTAGTCGAACCCGTAGACGGTCAGCGCGAGGATAAGAGTCGCAAAAAGGAAGTATCCAGCCGCCACCCGCGAACGATGGCCGCGCTCGCGATCTTGAGCCGGCGCTACCGCAGTTGCGACCGAAGCATTAGCACTCATTTCTCAGCAACTTTCTCCTCCGTACTTACGGAAAATCTCTTATAGTCCGTGAAGTTATGGGTGTTGCGCCAATGCTGGCGTGGTGTTTCTACTTCCACGCTGGCTTGCGCGGGAAACCAGAAAACATCTTTCGCGTCCTTGAACGGGACCGGGGCGAACTGCACCTCCGAGCGCATGCTCTTCAGGCCGATGTCCTCCATGCTGTTAGCCAGGCCCGCGTCAATCCTGCCGATTACGCCGGTTGCTGGATCAATCCACGCCACCCCAGCCAGCTCCAGCGGATACTCCCGCCCCCGCAACGCCAGCGCCGCCGGGGAGCGCATTCCGGGAATGTGTTTGAACTGGACCTTGTGAAATATGTGGCCCCCGATCGCATCTTCCCCCAGATCGGTGAACTGGAACCCCGAGGAATAGTACGGATGGAAGACCAGGAATAGGGTGGCAAATCCATTGCTTACCAGCAAAGAAACGCCCTTTTTCTGATCCTTCTTCGCCTCGTGCACCGCCAGACGGGATTCGTCCAGGCTGATCTCGCCCCCCGCATTGGTCAGAATCACCAGGTAGTCGTAGGTCGAATCGCTCTTGAGCTCGATCTTGCCGTCCGCCTTGAACTTCTCCTGAAGCACATGCTCCGTACACTTCACATCGGAAAACTGCTCGACGAACTTGGAAACTTGATCATTCGCGCGCCCGATCATGTCGTCGACCGCGGTTGTCCCTGCCCAGCAAGGCGGCATCGCCAGGCAGACTAACGCCGCTGCTGCTAAGAGCCTCACGACCCTTACAATGCATTTAAGATACCAAATCATTGACTCTTGCCCTTCTGACGTGTGTCAAACCGGTAGCCCAGCGTAAACAGCCACTGGTCGTAGTTCTGCGAGACGCCCCGGCTGACCGTGAAGCCCCCCTGCACGAAGTAGTGCAGGCCCATGTTCATTTCGACGTTGCTGGTCACGAAGTTGGTGTTGCTGTTGCTTGAGAATGTGGAACTGAAGTTCTGCTTCCCACCCAGCAATTCCAGGCGGAAGTTATCGCTGAGGCTCCGCGACACCGAAACCGACTCGTAATAACCGCTGCCGAACGAGCTGTTGAAGCGCGTGTAGTGCGCATCGGCGCGCAAGCGGACCCAGGGGATCCGTCCGAAGGTGATGCCATACAACGAGTTCATCGCGCTCGTGGGGTCACCCGACCGGTTGCTGCGGCCCAGGTTCGTATAGAGCCAGATCTGTTTCAGCACTTCCAGCCGCACCCCAGCACTGAATCCTTGGAACAGGTATTTGTCCAGCAAAGTGGTGCCGATCAGCGACGGATCAAACGTCGGCAGGTCCCGGAAATAGTTATAGTTGGCGTCCAATTCAATCCGCTCGACGGGCTGGAAGCGGACCGTCAAGAAATTGCGCCCAATTCCTGGTCCGGGAGCCGTAACCGCTTGGTTACCAGCAGGGCTGTCCGCTTGGAGTGTGTCGTAAATCGCCACATAACGCTTGTAGTAGATCCCGTTTTCGAAGAAGATGAACGGCCGATCGAGCTTCCACTTGATAGTGCTGAGGCCAATCCCCGAAGTACTCGTGTAGCGGAAATTCTCGAAGCTGCCGCCCTCGAAATTAACGAACGTTCCAGCGCTCCGGCGGTCCGGATTGTAGCTCCAGGACGTTGGATCGGGTGTCGAACCCCCGAAGACCCCGACTGTGGCGCCGCGACCCAGGCGCCGTCCCACGTATCCGCCGTCGATAGTGTCCAGACTCACCGCCCAGGGCAGATACATACGGCCGAAACCGGCCACCCAGTGCGAGTCGGGATTGTCGTAATTCATACTCAGGTGATACGTCCGGTTGATCAGGTCCTGAATGGTCGCCGTTCCCGAATAGCTGTTTGCGTTGAGTCGGCCCCGCCAGTATCCGCTCAGGTTCCAGTACGTCCCACCAATCCGCGTCATATCCATGCGGGCCATAAGGCCAAGATTCATGCTGGTACCGCCCGTGGCGCCGTGGAACGACGTTCCCATGTAGTCAAAACCCAGCCGGCCACGGGCGCGGTTCACCGAAGGCATGGGTGGCCTGGGGATTTCTGTGCGGGCCTCCTCGTCGAGCGTGTCCCCTTCGGTAAAGGAGATCACCGTCGGATATTTACGGGTGGCGCTCAAGGTGCTCTGCTGCACCAATGCCTGCTCGTCTTGGGCTGACAGGTACGCTAGATCCCCGGGCGTTATGTCGCGCTTCGGAGTATGCACATCGGTGACCGCCGACGTCTCTGCGACCGATGTGACTTCCAACTCCGCCACGATGTGGTCATCGTTGCCGTCGGCCGCCGCCACTGTGGAGCTGGTCGCGGTCTCGCGAACCACCAGCTTCATTCCCTCGGAGAGGCCGGCACTGCGGCCTCCATCGAGATACGCCGCTCCCGACGCCACGTACTTTACCCGGAACGCAGTCCGGAAATCCGGATGGGTAGCGCGCAACGCGAAAGCAGAGGGAATCTCAGGCTCGATTGCCTTCGCGATTGTGCTTGTGCCGGGAGCGGCCTTTTCAGCCGAACCCGATTTGGGCGATGAAGTGACGATTCCCCCCGAAAGCTGACCCTGCCCCAACGGACTTGCCGTCTTCGCCCCAGGCACCGTTGCCGTCACACTGGCAGACGCCGAAGTCCCGGTAGATTCGACGCCCGTCGCAGGTTGACTCTTGTCGTCTGCAACAGAAGCCGTCGAAGGCGCTGCCGGAGGCAATCCGAGCGGGTTAGAGACCGTCGCACCCTGGGAAGCTTTGGAAGTCGCCGCCGGAGGCAATCCGAGTGGGTTAGAGACCGTCGCACCCTGCGAAGCTGTCGAAGCAGCCGCCGGAAGCGGAGCCGTCGTTGGTGGTGGTGTCACTATGGCAGAAAGCACTTTGGACGTGACGTTCGGTGCTCCCGCAGAACTTGTTGTCGGTGCCGCAGGCGTTGAGGGAGATGTAGCCGAACCGGCCGCGGTCGAGCTCGGTGGGGGGACGATGGCGGAGGCCGTCGCACCCGCGACCACTGCCGAACCAGCACTCTTCCCTGCCGTGCGGCCAGAGGCCGCGACCGCAGGAGCGCTCGTGCCAGCCGCGCCCTGACCAGTAGGAGCCGCGGTCGTTGTCGCCTTCAGAGAACCCGCCGCAGTTGTCGTCGGCTGACCCGGTTTGGTTGCAGCGGTGGGCGCGACGCTGACCGTTATCGCAGCAACCGGGCTACCGGCGGTCGCAACCGGGCTCACCGGCGTTCCAGAAGCCCCGCTCCCCGTCACAGGCGCCCCTGGATTGGTTGCGTTCGGGTTGGTGGCTGAAGTTTGTGGCGGTGGGACAGCTCCACTTCCCGGCGAACCTATGCCCGGAAACACCGTACCCTGCTGCAAGCTTCCAAGCTTCGGGTGAGCCGCCGAAGGCTTGGTCGCGGACGCGGTTGCGAGCGGCTGCGCACTTACGGGCTGTTTCTGCGGGAAATCGATTGCAGGCAATTGCGTCGGAACCGGAATCGGCGCCTGCGTGCTGATATCCGCCACCGGCGGAGCCGGCGGTTTGCGCCGGAATACACCCACCAGCGGCGCCGAAGCCGCCGGAGCCGGGCCATCGTGCCGGGCTACGTGCACCTCTTCCGTTGCCTGCACGCGCAATACGATGCTGTTTCCTTCCGCACTGAGTGTGTAGGGATGGGCGCTATCCAAGTCTACGACTACACGCGTCACGGGCGGATTCGCGCTGTTCAGGCCGAGGCGCACACCACGAACACCGTTGGCATTCAGGGGATAGCGTTTCTGTTTTGCGTCTGAGACAATACCGGGAAGTGAAAGCACCAGCCGGTCCGGATTTGTCGCCGTCTCGACCGACGGCCGTACCGCTCCGGTTAAGATTACTTCGATCTTGACATCCGCGCCCTCGCGCCTGACCTGCAGCTGTTCAACCTCGGCGGCGCCCGTTGCCCCGCTCTGCGCGGCCCCATAAGAGCTTGCCAGCAGGAGCATCAGTAGTAGTCGCGTACCTTTCATCACTCCTCGTTACTCGCGGGACCTTCTCCGCGGGGGGAAAGTAACCTCGTTCCAACTTGCCGGCTGGCGTCGAATCCGGCCTCACCTGCCCGTTAGTTCTTGTGGCACTGGTAGCAGTTAATGCTGTTGTACACATACCCGCCGACGTTCGGGTGACGGAAATTGGCCGAGTTCCCGCCCCCATGGCAATTCGTGCACTGGAACACCGAGTAATCGCTCGAATTGGTGTGGCAGGTGGCGCAGACTCCGTTCGCGTTACCGTGGTTCAGGGGGAAAAAATTGTGCGTGAACGTCGCGCCCGTCCAGGCCGCGGTCGTATGGCACGTGGCGCAAGTCGTCGGGAAGCCGGCCGCCTTATGATTTGGGTTGGTCGTGGCGTTATAGTTCGCCGAATGGCAGCCGAAGCAGTCGGTCGGCAGCGTCGTGTAGTTGTTGTTGACGTGGCACATGACGCAAGTCACCGCTGCGGTGGCGTGGAAACCGGTCAGCGGGAAGGTCGTATTGTTGTGGTTAAACGTCGCACTCGTCCAGTTCGCCGTGCTGTGGCACACGTCACACGTGGTCGGGAAGCCCACTAGCGCATGATTCGGAGCCGTGGTGCTCGTGTAGTTCGCCATGTGGCACGTCGAGCAGACGGTGTTTGCGCTCGTCAGGCTGTAGTTGCCGTTTACGTGGCACCCGGCGCAGGCCGTCGTCGCATGCAGACCCGTCAGTGTAAAGCCAGTGGTCGAGTGGTCGAAAGTTCCGTTACCCCAGTTCGTGGTGGTGTGACACTGGTCGCAAGTCTGCGGGAACCCCGCGGTCACGTGGTTCGGAGCCGTCGTGCCCTGGAAATCCTTCAGGTGGCACTGGACGCACGCCCCGCTCGTCAGGTTATAGGCGTTGTTTACGTGGCACGATGCGCATGCCACGGTGACATGGAACCCGGTCAGCGCGAAGCCTGTGGTTGAGTGGTCCCAGGTCGCGTTCGCCCACGACGTAGTGCTGTGACACTGCTGGCAGGTTTGCGGGAAGTTCGCCGCCGCGTGCGGCGGGGTGGTCGTGCTCTGGAAATTCGCCAGATGGCACGAAGCGCAGGCCGTGTTCGCGGCGGTCAGGTTGTAATTGCCGCTGGCGTGACACTGCACGCACTGCAGTGCGATATGCGCCCCGGTCAGAGGGAAGCCGGTGGTCGAGTGATCAAACGTCGCATTGCCCCAGGTAGTGGTGGTGTGGCACTGCTGGCACGTTTGCGGGAAATTCGCCTGCACGTGGTTCGGATTCGTCGCGGTCTGGAAGTTCGTCAGGTGGCACGAGACGCAAGTCGTATTCGCGGCGGTCAGGTTGTAATTCCCATTCACGTGGCACTGCGCGCACTGCAGCGTGCTGTGCGCTCCGGTCAGCGGGAAGCCGGTCGTGGAGTGATCGAAGGTCGCGCTCAACCACGAGGTCGTGTTGTGGCACTGCTCGCAGGTCTGCGGGAAGCCGCCCGTCATGTGATTGGGATTGGTCGTGCCCTGGAAGTTCGTTAGATGGCAGCTGACGCAAGGCGTATTCGCGCTGGTCAGGTTGTAGTTGTTGTTGACGTGGCACGAAGCGCAAGCCACGGTCGCGTGCGCACCCGTCAGCGGGAAGCCCGTGTTGTTGTGATTGAACGTAGCCGCCGTCCACGCCGTGGTGTTATGGCACTGCTCGCAGGTCTGCGCGAAGCCCGAACTCACGTGATTCGGATTGGTCGTGCCCTGGAAGTCTTTCAGGTGGCAGCTCACGCACGTGGTGTTCGTGTTGGTCAGGCCGTAATTCCCGTTCACGTGGCACTGCGCGCATTGCAGCGCCGTGTGCGCGCCGGTCAGAGGGAAGCCCGTTGTGGAGTGGTCGAAACTCGCGCCCGTCCACGCCGTGGTGTTGTGGCACTGCTGGCAGGTCTGCGCGAAGTTCGCCTGTACGTGGTTCGGTTGCGTTGCCCCCTGGAAATCCTTTAGGTGGCAGCTCACGCACGCCGTATTCGCGCTGGTCAGGCTGTAGTTGCCGTTCGCGTGGCACTGCGCGCACTGTACCGTGGCGTGTGCTCCGGTCAGCGGGAAGCCCGTGCTGTTGTGATCGAAGATCGCAGTGAGCCACGAACTCGTGGTGTGGCACTGCTGGCAGGTCGTCGGGAAGCCGGACTGCACGTGATTCGGATTCGTCGCGCCGTTGAAGTCCTTCATATGGCACGAGCCGCAATCGGTGGGCGTGCCTACGAACTGGTTGTTGATGTGGCACTGCGTACACGCCACATTGACGTGCCCCCCGGTCAGCGGGAACTTGGTGAATGTGTTGTGATTGAACGTCGTCGCGTTCCACGTGCTGGTGTTGTGGCAAGTCTGGCAAGTCGTCGGGAAGCCTGCCTGCGGATGCGGCGGATTGCTCGTCTTGTTGAAGTCCGCCAGGTGGCAGCCCACGCATGCGGCCGGTGTTCCCGCGAATTTGCCGCCCATGTGGCAGGCCGCGCAATCCAGCGTTGCGTGCGCCCCCGTCAGTGCAAACCCGGTAAACTGCAGATGGTCGAACTTCGCGCCCATCCAATTATCCATCGTGTGGCACTGCTCGCAGCCCGTCGGTAGGTTCAGCTTCACGTGGTCCAGGCCGGTGGTCTTGGTATTGACGAAGTCTTTCTGATGGCACGAGAAGCACATCGTCGACAGTCCCTGGAACTGGCCGACCGCCGCGCTCTTGTGGCAGGAATCGCAATCCAGCGTGGCGTGCGCGCCGATCAACGGGAAGCGATTCATGTGCTGATTGATCTGCTGAATGGCAACGTTCCAGCCCCTCACGGTATGGCACTGCTCGCAGTTCGCTCCCATCTGGCGCTTGTGGATATCAGCGTGACAGTCCGCGCACTGGGTTCCTACATTCGAGAACACCAGCTTGGTGTGGCACTGCGTGCAGCTCACGCCCTCGTGCATACCCCGCAACGGGTATTTTGTGGTGTTGTGATCAAATTCGGGCACCGCCCGGATAGGCTTCCAGCCGCTCAACGTGTGGCAGTTCTGACAGGGAACGCTCAGACTACCGTGCGGACTGCGCGAGTTTGCGGACGACTGCGATTGTCCGGCAGCCAGTTTCCCGCCAGGAAGAATCGCTAATGCGATCACGAAATGCAGCAGAATTGTCGATCCCAAGTGGTTACCCCAACCTTCACAAAAGGATTTCGACTCGCAAGACGGAGAGCCTAAAGAATTGTCAGCAAGAGTTATGAGAAAGAGCAGCAATCTGATACCCAGCAAGCTTATTCAGGTAGGGTTTGTTGTGGAAGGTTACACAAGTACATGTTTCCTTTGGCCAATCTCAGGGACGCCAAATTTTTGAACAACGACCCTTCAGATACTCTCATGTGCTCTACGCCCTTCCGAGTAAATGTAAGTTCTTCAGTGGGTCAGGCAGTTTTTTCCTCGTGCGCTTGCAACGAGGAGAACTACCTGATTTACGTTCAAATAATTGAACGACAATACACAAATGCCCTATGGCCGGGTGCGGAAATTTACATACTCACCGGAGTGTTTACAGACTAGCTCTTCTTGAGCGGCTTGATTTCCGGCCCGTGGCAACCCGCGCACTCCTTCGGCTCGGGCTTATAGAAAAGGACCTGCTTGCCGTCCACTGGACGCAACTGCTTGTGGCAACCGGAACAGACAACATTGCGATGTTCGCCCTCGAGCGGGAATGCCGCCCGCTTGTCATGATCGAACAGGGACGGCTTCCATTTCGTGGCGTTGTGGCAGTCGGCGCAGGGCGTGACCTGATCCGCCTTCGCGAACTGCTTGCCGTGGACGTCCTCGTGGCACTCCTCGCACTTTTCCGGTGCCTTCTTGAAGTCCACGTTGATCAGCTTGGTCTCGAGGTTGGGTGGCTTATGGCAATCGATGCATGCCACGGCCCGGTGGGCGCCCTGCAACGCGAAGGAAGTCTTGTCGTGATCGAAGTGGTCTAGTTCCCGCCATGACTTGGTGGCATGGCAGGCCTCGCATCCCATCGGCTTGCCGTTCGCCCCGGTCTTTATCATACGGTCCTGGAACTGGCCGTTGTGCACGTCCTTGTGGCAAGCGGTGCATGATAAATCATCGAAATGATAGGGAATTAGCGACTTCGGCTGGTCCTTCTCCGCAAGCTTGTGACATTCCCCGCAGGGCGTCGCAATATGCCCGCCGGTGAGTTCAAACTTGGTCTGCTTGTGCTGCGCCAGGGTGTACGTCGACGGCCTGTAACCCTTCAGATTGTGGCACTGATCGCACTGGTTTTCGTATGGTTTAGCGGCAAACTGGTTGTTGTGCTCATCCTTGTGGCAATCCGTGCATCGCTTGAAATTGACGATCGTGAAAATGGTGTCCTTGCCCTTGGGGGTGTGGCATCCGTCACATTTCACCTTCGCATGCCCGTCCACCAAAGGATAGTCCGTCTTGGCGTGAGCCTTCACGTCGAACAGCGACGGCTTCCAGCTCTGGACGTTGTGGCAGGTGGCGCACTCGATGCCCTCGGGCCGTTTGGCGAATTGCCCGTTGTGCTCGTCCTTGTGACAGTCGATACACTTCGCGAAGGGCAGCTCTTTCTTAAAGTCGCCTTTGACGTGACAGGCCACGCATTCGACGGTAGCGTGCTTGCCCATCAGCGGATACTTGGTCTTGGAATGGTCGAAGTTGTTGTTCAGCCCCGTATTGGAAACCTTCTTCCATCCACTCGTGTTGTGACACGTCTCGCAGGTTTTGTCCGCAAAACTCCCTTTGTGCGGATCGGCGTGACAGTCATTGCATCTGCCGAACGGAATTCCCTTGTATCGAGGCGCACCATCGGCTCCCGGCGTGTGGCACTTCTCGCATTTCACCGGTTGGTGCAACCCGGTGAGCGGATAGCGCGTTTTCGCGTGGTCAAATTTCCCGGTTGTGTCCTTCCAGTCGACGTAGTTGTGGCATTGCAGGCAGTTCTGGCCGAGACGGCCCTCGTGAAAATCCTTATGGCAAGCCACGCATGCCTGGGGTATTCCGAGGAACGTCTTGCTGAGATCTTTCGCCTTGAGGTTCGGCCGCTCGGCCGCTGGAATGCGTTCGGGCGTGTGGCACTTGTTGCAAGCCGGACCCACGTGCTTGCCTTCCAATACGTAGCCGGTTTCCTTGTGGTCGAATTTTTTTGGATCCCACTTGATCAGCGTGAAATTCGCGCCATTGTGGTCCGAGTGGCAGCGCACACACTCCTGACTCGAGCCCGCCGGAATGTGATACGAGCCATGCAGGCCCCGCTTGGCCGCGACCCGGGTCCCGATATCCGAGTGGCAGCCGATGCACTTGAACTCGGGCTGGCTGCCGCCGAGCCTGTGGCATTCCGTGCAGTGAATGGTTCCGTCGAGGAATTGGTGCTGGCGCGCGAGCGGCCCGGGCGAAATCTGCGCCGCCACGCTTCCGGCCAGCAGCCACACGACAAATAAGAAAGGTGCCCACTGTACGGACAGGCGCGCCGCACCGCGGCAAACTTCCGCCAGTGGCTGCCCCTCTGCAGGACCAGGCCGCTCGTCATAGGTCTGAAGATCTTGCAACCGGTCACGCCCTTCTCGGCCGGGACGTTGCCCCGCCCCGCTAAATTCACGCCAATGCATGGATAACGAGGAGTTTACCAAGTCTGGCCGCACAAGCAACAGTGCCCGGAAGGGCACTGGAAATCGATCCCGCCCTGACCGGTCTCAACCACTTGACTTTCAGATCAGTAGATCGGCCTGTGGAGCTCGCTGCGCGACCAAAGCTCTCCGTCAAAAAATGCTTTGACCCATCGCACAGACGTGTCCAATCGCCTTTAATACGCCCAAAAAACGACCGCCCCGGTTTCGAGGGGGCGGCCATTCTGGGGGGTTAGGTTCGGGTGAACTCAAGGAGCGAAATCCGTACTCTGTAAAACGCCTCGGCTTCTGTCTCCTCGAGTTACTCTTCAGATGTTCTGCATTCGTCTGGCCACTCGAATGATTCCGCGCGATTTTCCGCAAGAACCCTCAACGATTTCTGGCTCAAGGCCCGGCAACGTCGGTCCTCGTCAGGATTCTTGGAGAAGCCGTGATTTCGTTCCACAAATCGCACACCGCTCCTGGCATGTTGCGCCGGAGACCTAGGTCCCGTCTGGTGATTTTCGTCACACCTGTAGCGTCCCATGTCACAGCCAGGAGGGTCTCCCAGGCCTAACATAGTAGGAAGGGGAGGACTGCGATGTCGACAGCCTGGATGTCTCGTTACGCGCAGCGTACCCAGGGCGTCAGGAGCTCGGCCATCCGCGAACTGCTGAAGCTCACCGAACGGCCCGAGGTGATCTCGTTCGCCGGCGGTCTGCCCGCCTCCGACGTATTTCCCACCGACCGCTTGCGGGCCGCCTGCCGCAAGGTGCTTGAGCAGCAGCCCCACCTGGCGTTGCAGTACGGCGCCACCGAAGGCTACGAGCCTTTGCGCGAAATGATCGCCCGTCATATCGCTCGTTACGGTATTAAAGCCAGGTCCGAGAACGTCTTGATCACCTCCGGCTCACAGCAGGCGCTCGACCTGATCGGCAAACTCCTCCTCAACGCCGGCGACCGCGTGCTGGTCGAAGCGCCCACCTATCTCGGCGCGCTCCAGGCCTTCAGCGTCTACGGCGCCGGCTACGTCAGCGTCCCCAGCGATGAAGACGGCCTGCGTTCCGATCTGCTCGAAGCTCCCCTGCGTTCCGGCCCGAAGGTCATGTACGTGCTCCCCAACTTTCAAAATCCCGGTGGCACAACTCTCTCCGAAGTCCGCCGCCACCAACTTGTCCTGCTGGCCGACCAGTACGGAATTCCGATCATCGAGGATGATCCCTACGGCCAGTTGCGCTACGAAGGCGAGCATCTCACGCCGCTCGTGGTCCTCGATCGCGAGAACCTGCGCCGCGACAGCGGCTACTCCATCGGCAACGTCATCTATCTCAGCACTTTTTCGAAGATTCTCGCGCCTGGCCTGCGTCTCGGTTGGATCGTCGCTCCGCCGGAAGTCATCGGCAAGCTGGTGCAACTCAAGCAGGGTGCGGACCTGCACACGTCGACCTTTGTCCAGATGGTTGCTTACGAGGTAGCGCGCGACAATTTTCTCGACCAGCACGTGAAGCTCATCCGCCGCGTCTATCGCGAACGCCGCGATGTCATGCTCGAAGCACTGACCCGGTGCTTTCCGCCCGAACTGACCTGGACGCGGCCCATGGGTGGACTGTTCCTGTGGGTGACCCTGCCTCAAGGCATGGATGCCCAAAGACTTTTCGAATCTGCCCTTCGCGAGAACGTAGCTTTTGTGCCTGGGGATTCCTTCTATGCACCGAACGGACATCAGGACGACGCCCGCCGCCACCTGCGCCTCAATTTTTCCGCGGCACAGCCCGACCAGATCCGCGAAGGCATTCGCCGCCTGGGGGTCGCCGTGAAGCGGCAGCTGGATGAATTGCGGGCGCTCGCCACCGGTGCCCGCTAGCATTGCGTCCCGATGTTCGCAGAAGAAGTTCGACCCTTTTCTGGGGGCCGGCTTCAGCCCCGCCGAAGCGCCTTCTGAAAACCAGGGGCTTTAGAAGCCCCTGAGGTACAGGATGAAACTGTCCTTTGCGTCGTCCACTTGTTCCGCCTATTTTGCTGGGACACAATACCAACGCTCTGGCTCGCACCCCCGACCTCTCCATGCCAATCAGCTCGTAACCGCGGGCCGAAGCCTGCGCGCAGCTTACATCCTTATTTACACCCGGTTCTCACCCCATCGGGTGATCATTCAGAAGCTCTTCCCCCTGTGCTTGATGTAAAATCCGCTTGGTGTGTCGGGTTTCATAAGGGAACCTGCAGGGCGCCGGCGGTCTCGGGACAGTCGTTCTGAACTTGTCCCCGTGTTGCCGACTTGGCTTCCTTCCGGCGCGGTTCCGGTTGAGGCACTTTGCAGGATACCGTAGCTTGATCTCCTGTGTCCCCCCAGACAAGCAAAGTCCAGTCATTTGTGTTTGAGAGTCAAGCACACTTTGCTATTTGGCAATTAGGTTCCAGTCCCGGTGGTGAGTTCCGGACGACAGAGGTTGCTGTCCCAGGCGTTTGGCTTTGAGCCATTGCCGGTGAGCACCTGCTGACCAACGTGACTGGTGGAGTCTCGAAGGAGGCAGCCATGCAGTTCCGCACTTTTGCGCCCATCCGCCCCCAACGCGTGCCCGCCGGCCAGACCATCGTGCGGCCAGCGCTTCTTCTGCTCCTCGGAGTTCTTTGGAATACCCCTCCGCTGCGCGCGCAACAAGTCGGGAACGCCAGCGCGGACACCGACAAGCAGACGATCCAGACGCTGCTCCAACGCATCGAGCGGCTGGAAGCGCGAGTCACGCAACTGGAAGCTGCCCGGCAAACCTCCACTCAGCCCCAAGCCGCGGGCGTCTCTCCAACCCAGGCTCCAGCCCTGTCGACATCCTCAGTGGAAGCCGAACCCCGCCCTGAACAAGAGGCGGAGCACACCGAACCCGAGCGCATGGATATGAGCAAGACTCTGCTACGCATGCGGGGCTTCGGCGACATCGCGTTTCACGGAAGCAACCAGGCGGGCAGCACGACCTCCTTCTCCTTGGGACAGCTCAATCTGTTTGTCACATCCGACATTTCGGAGAAATTCAAGTTCCTGGGCGAAATTGTCTTTGAAGGCGGGCCCGACAACATCTATGGCTTAACCGGCGGAGAAATCAACAAGTTCAGCGTCGATCTCGAACGCTATCTGCTCCAGTATTCCCACAACGACTATTTCAACCTGTCTGTCGGTCGCTATCACACCGCGATTGGCTTTTACAACACGGCCTACCATCACAGCACCTGGTTCCAGACCACCACCGGCCGGCCTCTGCTTTTCGAATTCGAAGACCGAGGCGGACTTCTGCCCATTCACAACGTCGGCGTGTCGGCCACCGGACGGATCCCGTCCGGATTCCTGGGCTTGCACTATATCGCCGAAATCGGCAATGGACGCAGCTCCCGTACTCCCCTCGTCACCGAGCCCGTTCAAAACGAAATCGACGAGAACACCCACAAAGCGTTTAACCTGGCGCTGTTCGCTCGACCCACCGCGGTACAGGGGCTGCAGCTGGGATTCTCTGCCTACCGTGACCGACTCACACCACTCGCTTCCCCGAGTGTGGGTGAGACTATCCTTGCGGCCCACGCGGTTTACCAGGTCCCCAACTTCGAGTGGCTCAATGAAGCCTTGCTCATTCGCCATTCGCCGCTCGGAACCGCACGCGTGTTTGACACCCCGGCCTTCTATACTCAACTCTCGAAGCGCTTTGGTTCGTATCGTCCCTATTTCCGTTACCAATATATAAATGCCTCGAGTTCCGAGCCGATATTCCCGGACGTGCGCCTTCGGGCGGGTCCCTCGGTTGGGTTGCGCTACGATGCCAGCGAAGCCGTCGCTCTGAAGCTGCAATATGACTACACCGCATTGCGACAGCAGCCGGCGACGAATGCGCTAACCCTCCAACTCGGATTCACCTTCTAAGGGATACTCGAATGCGGCGTGTTGCAGGTGGGTTGATGATCGTCGCCGCTGCTGTGCTGCTGCTGGAGGTGTCTCCCGACGCGGCGGTAAGCGCCGCCGGGGCGCCTCCCCAAGCGGAGTCCGCTTCCGAGCAGAGCCTCGCGATCATCGTGAACCTGTCCAACCCGGTCGACAACCTCTCCCTACAGGACTTGCGCACCGTCTTCCTGGGTGAACGCAGCCATTGGCCGAACGGGAGGCGCATCACCCTCGTCATGCTGGAGCCAGGACAACCCGAACGGAAAGCTGTGCTCCGGACGATTTACCACATGAATGAGAGTGACTTCAGCCGTCACTTCCTGCAGGGATTGTTCACCGGCGAAGTCTTCGTCTCCCCCAAAACCCTGGCCAATCCCGTGGGTGTGCGCAAGTTTGTGTTCAACGTGCCCGGCGCCATCGGCTACGTGCGGGCCGCCGACGTCGACGGAACCGTGAAAGTCATTCGCGTTGACAGCCATCTCCCGGACGACAAGGATTACAGTCTCCGGATACAAGCTCATCCGGCCAAATAGTATGAGGGAGCGAATCAGTCGCGTGGCGCGAGGCGGGGCACACAGCTCCATCCAGTTGGTGGACCGGTTCCTGCACGAAGTGGCCCGCTACAGCTCCACCCTGTTGCTCTTGATGGTGTTCTGCGTGGAGACCGGAGTGGTGATCTTCGTGATTCGCGACTTGCGCGCCGCCGACCGCGAAGTCCAGAGAATCTACGCCGGATCCGTGCTCGGCCTGCGCGGCATCGGAGAGCTGCAGTATCAGGCCCAGGAGACCCGCCGCAGTACGCTCTACGCCTTGACCACCAACGACAGCAATCTCCAGGTGGAATATGCCGATCAGTCGCGCGCCGCCGACCGCCGCGTGACCGATGGCATTGCCGACTATCTGGCCCACGCACGCATGCCGCGCGAGGTGGACGTAGGCAAACGCCTGCAGCGTGACTGGCCCGCCTATCTGAAGGTCCGCGACGAAGTGCTGGCCTCGATTCTCGAAGGAAGCATCAAGGAGGCCGTAGATTTCGATCTGGCCGGAGGCGTGCCCTCCTTCGACCGCGTCCGCCAGGATCTGGAGGACGTCAAACGCCTCTACGATGAACAAGCCTCGCAACGGCTCGCCATCGTCGATGAGGCTTCCCGGCGTTCCGCCGGTCGGCTGGTGGGTGTTCTTTGCTTTACACTATTATTCGCCAGCGTTTCCGTCTGGGCGATCCAGAGAGCCAAGATGTTAAGCGCCCTCAAGCTCGCCAAGCTGCAGATGGATTTCGTGGCATCGGTCTCCCACGAATTGCGTACTCCCCTCGCCGTGATCTGCGCTTCAGCCCAAAACATCGCCGACGGCGTCGTGGAAGAGAAAGAACAGTTGGCCAAGTACGGCTCCGTCATCCGCAATCACACCCGTCAGTTGACCGAACTGGTGAATCAAATTCTGTTGTTCGCCTCCGCCAAGGAAGGCAGGACCCACTATGTCCTGCGCCCGCTGCAGATTCCACAAATCATCGAAGCCGTCCTGCGCAATACCCGGGAAACCGTCGAGCAGGCCGGTTTCACGATCGATCCGCACCTGGAACCCGGACTCCCCGAGATCGTCGGCGACTTCTCAGCGCTCACCCAATGCCTGCAGAATCTGGTCGGCAACGCCGTGAAATACGGCGGCAGCCATCCCCACATTATCATCCGTGCCTTCGTCGAGGGAGCCGATCACCAGCGCGGCGAGGAAATCCGGATCAGCGTCGAGGATCGCGGCATCGGCATTGACAGTAGCGAGATCCCCCACATTTTCGACCCCTTTTACCGCAGTCCCGTCGTTACCGCTGCACAGATTCACGGGACCGGTTTAGGATTGCCTCTGGCCAAGAATATCGCCGAAGCCATGGGCGGAAGGCTCACGGTAGTCAGCAAACTGGGAGTGGGCAGCGTCTTCACATTGCATTTGCCCACCCGGAAAAAGAGTAGCCAACACATGGCAACTGTTGGATCCGATTCATTGACACGACCATGAAGGAAAACATTCTGTTGGTTGAAGACGAAGAAGCTCTGCAGATGGCCCTCAGTGACCGCCTGCGCAGGGAAGGTTACGTGGTGGATTCCGCAGCCGATGGCGAGGTGGGTTTCGAGAAGGCGACCACCCTGCCGTTCGACTTGATTGTCCTGGATATCATGCTCCCGGGTCGCAATGGCCTGGATCTATGTCGCGACATCCGGATTGCCGGTCTGGGCACTCCCATCCTGGTGCTCACCGCCCGCGGAGAAACCTCCGACAAGATAGTCGGCCTCAAGCTGGGCGCCGATGACTACGTCACCAAACCCTTCGATATGCTGGAACTCATGGCCCGCATTGAGGCGCTGCTGCGCCGGGCGCCCATCCGCACCGGGCAGGCGGTCTATCAGTTCGGCTCCATCCGCATCGAAACCCGGGCCGCGATGGATCATCGCGACGTAAAGGTCACGCGCGGAGGCGAACCAATTTATCTTTCGGTGCGGGAGTTTGAGCTTCTGCGCTACTTCGTGGAACACGCTGGCATCGTGATTCCGCGCGAGAAACTCCTGCGCGAAGTCTGGGGATACGAAGCCGGCACCTTTACGCGAACGGTGGACGTACACGTAGCCGGCTTGCGTCAGAAATTGGAGAAAGATCCCAAAAAGCCCGAACTGATCCTAACCGTCCACAAAATCGGCTACAAGTTCACCGGCTGACCGAGCGGTTGGCGCAGCGACGGGCGTCCCCGCCCGTCGGCGCGAAGCGCCTTCATGGCTGTCCGGCGCAAAGCGCTCCTGCCTGTTTTGCACGTGACCCAAAGTACCTGGGTGGGCCGCCCCGAATCTCGTCCCACGCAAAACTTAGGACCTGCGGGTCTCCAGCCGCGAAGCGGCGCACGAATGAAGCCCAGAGCGCGAGCCGTGGGCGGGAGCGCGGGAAATGAGTAGCCCCGGCGGGGCGAAACAACATTCCGGTGCACGCCGCCAACGCCGGATGAGATTGCCCGAGAGCGAGGCGACGCAGCCTGGAACCCACCCTAGGAAACCCTCCCAAACGGCTCTTCCATCGACGCACTCTGCCCCGTGAACAACTCCGCCCCGTCTTCGGTGATGTGCATGTCGTCCTCGAGTCGCACCCCGAACTCCCCGCGAATGTAGATCCCCGGTTCATCGCTGAACGTCATGTTCGCGGCCAGCTTCGTCCTATTCCCCCGCACCAGGTAGGGCCACTCATGCCCGTCCATGCCGATGCCATGTCCGAGCCGGTGTGTGAAGAACTTGTAGTCAGGACCATACCCCGCATCGGTGATCACCTTGCGAGCCGCCGCATCGACGGCGCCGCATTCCACGCCCGGCCGGGCCACGGCCAGAGCCGCACTCTGAGCCCGATGCACGATCTCAAAAACGCTCTTTACCTTGTCTGGCGGCTTTCCAACCACCAGCATGCGCGTGATATCGGACTCGTATCCTTCCACCTTGCAGCCCCCATCGATCAGCACAGGCACGCCCTCCCGGATCACCTGCGGCTGCATCGAACCATGCGGAAAGGCCGCGTACTCGCCGACCTCCACCAGCGAATCCCCGGCGAAGCCCAACTTGTCGTGCGCGGCCTCCACCAGGTTCGCCACTTCCACTTGCGTCATGCCGTCGCGCAATGCCCGATACACGGCCTGGTACGCGCTCAACGTCACCTTCGAAGCCAGCCGCATCAATTCGAGTTCGGCCCGGCTCTTGATCCTCCGGCATCCTGAGGTGACCGGAGTCCCGCCGACTAACCTGGCCTGTGGAGCCGCCTTCGCTACGCCCTCGCTGAACGCGAAGCGCACGGTTTCCTCGATCCCGATCTTGCCGGTAAGCTGTCCCCGATCTTTCAGTCCTTGCGCAATGCGCTCGTACGGACTCTCGTCCTCCTGCCAGATGCGGACGTCCGCCCGATCCCCTTCAGGCGCCTTCCCAATCTGCTCGCGAGCTCGTCCCTCTTCAAAGCCCGGACACACATAGAAAGCCTCACCCTTTTCCGGCAGCACCATCGCGAACATACGTTCCCCACCCCACCAGCGGATGCCGGTGAAATAGTTCAGCGAAGTGCCTGCCATCAGCAGCATGGCGTCCAGATCATTCGCTCCCATCAACGCGCGGGCCTTCTCCTGCCGCTCCCTCCGTTCCGCAACGCTGATAGGACGGGCCTGGTCCTTCATGGACCTCAAGCTGGTAATCGAAGCCGGAAGCGTCGAAGCGTTCGCATCCGGACTTGCATGCACAACGCTACTGCGCAGCAGCGCAGCGCCCGCGATACCTGCACTGGCTTGGAGGAATGTTCGTCGGCAAGTCATAGGTTTGCACCCGCATTATAGGTCGCTGGCGGGCGTGATCCGCCTTTTCCACAGGGCAACTCCCCAAAAATCCGCGTGCAAAGCGACTTCTCCCGCTTTGTAACACGCTTTTAACTTCCCTCTAACCGGACTGTAACCTTTGTCGCTTATCAACGGGGGGACGTACTAAATGGGCGTGCTCCGATCCTGAAGTTTCACAACACACACGGAGGAAATATGCGCAGGTTTCACTTCGCTGTCCTGGCAGCCGCTGTCCTGGCTGCCCCGCTGTTCGCCGCGCCGCAACCGGCTTCTGGCGAAAGCCATATTCGCCACGTCTTACTCATTAGCGTCGACGGTCTCCACGCCCTAGACGTATCGAACTACGTCACAAATCACCCCAACTCCGCCCTGGCCGAATTGTCTCGTCACGGCGTCACCTATGCCAACGCGCGCACGCCCGCAAACTCGGATTCCTTCCCCGGCCTCCTGGCCCTCGTCACCGGCGGTTCGCCCATCAGCCACGGGTTGGTTTACGACGTCAGCTATGACCGCACCTACTTTGATCCCACGAACGTAACCTGCGCGGGCCGCGCCGGCAACAACATGGTGTTTGACGAAACCATCGACCTGTACAACTCCGCGAACCTGTCGCTAGATGTGATCGATGCCACCCACCTGCCCCGTCGCCTGGTCAACGGCGCCTGCGTCCCGGTCTATCCCCACAACGCAATCGAGAGCAACACGATCTTCGAAGTGGTCAAAGCCGCGGGTCGACACACCGCCTGGGCCGACAAGCATCCCGCCTACGACCTGGTAAACGGTCCTTCCGGTCATGGTGTCGATGACCTCTACACTCCTGAAATCACCAACGCTCCCGGATTGGACGCGACCGTCAGCGTGGTGTGCACGGTCGAAAACGATCGGAAAAAAGTTCAGGCAGTCCTCAACCAGATCCATGGCCTGAAGCATGACGGAACGCCCGGTCCCGGCGTTCCAGCGGTATTCGGCCTGAACTTCCAGGCGGTGAGCGTGGGGCAGAAGCTCTCCCAGGACAACTCCGATGGCAGCTGTGTGGACGACGTCGATCCCAAGCTGAATGGTCAGCCCGGTGGCTACCAGGACGGCGGCGGCACGCCGACCGACGTTCTGGCCTATGGCCTCAAGCAGACCGACGAAGCGTTGGGCAGCTTCATCAAGGCGCTTAAGGAGCAGGGTATCTACGAATCGACCCTGATCATCGTGACCGCCAAGCACGGCCAGTCCCCGATCAACCCGGTGAAGGTCAACAAGCCCGGCCACTTCGCCGACTTGGTCGCCGCTCTGCCGGATGCCGGCACCAATCTCGCCGCCCTCGCTCTCGCCAACGCCGCCGCTTGCAGCACCGGCCCGTGCGGTTTCGTGCAGGACGACGACATCGCTCTGATCTGGCTCGAGGACCAAAGCCAGACCCAGCAGGTGGCGGCCTACCTCAACCACAATGCCAGCGCGCTCTTCATCGATGAAGTGCTGGCCGGAGCCGAGATCAAGCTCAAGTTCAACGACCCCGCCACCGACAGTCGCACGCCCGACATCCTGGTACAACCTGTGTATGGCACCATCTACACCACCTCGAAGAAGAAGAACGAGGAACACGGCGGCTTCAGCTTCGGCGACACGAACGTCGGTCTGATCGTTTCGAACCCCGATTTGCACGCCCGCGTGATCAAGACTCCCGTGGCCACCTCGCAGGTCGCCCCCACGATCCTGCGAGCCTTGGGACTCGATCCCTCAGCCCTGAAGTCAGTCCGCCTCGAGCACACCGATGTACTCCCCGGCCTGCCCGAGTAACCGAACCACAAAGGGCGTCTTGCCCGAGACGTCCTTTTCTTTCCCGTCGGGCCGATGTCTGACCATGCCCGCGTGCCGCGCCTCAACAGCCTGCGGAAGAGCCTGCCAACGGATGAACTCCGAATGTCGGCTGTCAGCATCGTGGTGTGGAGCGGCAACGCGATCTGAATCTGATCCGCGCCCGGGATAGGCTGGCGCGGGGCCACGGGACCATGCTGATCAATTCGGGGGCGCGGCTTGGTCAAGAGCGGGGAAGGGACGTTTGCCGGCCTCCTGGTCGCAGGGTTTTGGGGCGCTTGTGTCCGCGGCGGTGCCGGCAGAGTGGGCGACGGGGACCCAGCCGTGATTGGAGCAGATCGCCGCTCTTACCCTACAAGTCCGGCATCTGGACCGGGCGATCGAGAACCTGGGGGAGCGCGACCCGGAAATTCGTATCTTGCGCACCGTGCCGGCATTGGGGCCGATCCTTGCGACCGCCTATGTGCTGACCCGGGGCTAAACAACCGGCGTAGTGGCGGCGGCCCGCAAGCCGGCAGTGCTTCTACACTGCCTGTGGCGAAGCGGGCAGAACTACCAGAGCCCTTTCCACGAGCGGCAGCGGCGGTCGTGGTGGCAACGGTCATGGCTGAACTGGCCGTTGGGCGTTCAGATGGTTTCACTGGCGATACTCGTGATCAGCGCCGGGCTCGTTTCCTATCTTTTTGGCGCCGCGTGGAACGGCCTGAACGTCGCGTCCATTTCAACGCGATTGACAGAATGGCTGTCCACTTATGCACCGGTTTGGGAAGCGGTAAAAACGCTTCTTGGCGCGATCGTGATTTTATTACAGAAAGTCGGGCAGCCGGCCCGCGTCGAGTTGCGCCTGCCGCTCGCTTCGCCGTTCCAGCAACAGCAGGCGGCGGGCTTCGAACTGTTTCGCCAGATGCGCCAGGAACTCCAGCGCCTCTGCACTCAGGATCTCGCGGTAAGCGTCGCTGACCGGACCGGTGACTTCGAGCTTGACGTTAACCGACGGTGTGGCCATCTAGTTTCGACCGCAGAACCCCGGATTACTACACATTCCGCTGGGGCAAACAGGCGCTTCGCTGCTGTGCGCCGCGGCGCCGTTGGCATGCGCCGCAAAAGTCGAAAACTCCTGCGTCAGGTGTTTCTGGCCGCAGGACGGGCAATCCAGCTCGGTGGCTTCAGCGGAGCGCCGCAGCAGCTTCTCAAACTTGGTTCCACAGTCTTGACACTTGTATTCGAAGATCGGCATAGGCGTTTATCCTCACATGGTAGGACAGGCATTCCTGCCTGTCCATCGCGTCTAATCTCAATGCAATGCTATCCCTCAATACATCCGCGAGGCCGGAACCAGCGCCGGCTGCCGGATTTCCAGACACCCTTTCCCGGTAGGCAGCACCTTTCCGGGATTCAGCCGGCTGTCGGGATCGAACAGCAGCTTAA
>Ga0137418_10000036_pt1 | contig 87964 bp, 54 predicted proteins | sample CZODoug3_1_2_16f_FD_122242 | JGI IMG/M metagenome (GOLD analysis project Ga0137418, IMG submission 122242) | Vadose zone soil fungal communities from Angelo Coast Range Reserve, California, USA - CZODoug3_1_2_16fungal (Hybrid Assembly) | ecosystem: Environmental > Terrestrial > Soil > Vadose...
CCCGCCACCAGGTCTTTCACCGGAGTGCCTTGCTCATTCGCGTGCAAATCGAAATCCAGCACTTCTTTCCACATGGGTACGAGAAAACACAAATGCCGTTGCTGTCCGGTATATTCCTGGGTGATTTGCAATTCGATCGCCTGGTTCGTGCGGCGCAGTCCGCCGAAGAGGGGTGAGACCGGTTCGCGCACCTGGAAATCGATCGGGCCATACTTGATCTGGATGACGACATTGTCGTCAAACTTGCCGTCCAGCGGATGAAAGTTGTCGTAGGCCGCCTTCGCGCGATCGTTCTTCAGATTGCGCCAATCCAAATGATGGTCGTAGACGAAGGCGCGATAGAACAGCACGCCCCCGTGCGGCTCGAGCGCCCGGGCCATAACATTGGCAGCGTCCGCGGGCGACCTGCCATAGCTCGACGGACCGAGCCGTCCCTCGGAATCCGCCTTCACGACAAACCCGCCGAAGTCCGGAATCTGCCGGTAAATCTCGTCCACCTTCCGCCGCCACCACTCCGCTACCCGTGAATCCAGCGGGTCAAACGTGTCCAGCCCACCCATCACCTTGGGCGCACTCAGATCGACAGAAACCGAAAGCCGGACTCCCCAGGGGCGAAACACCTCGGCAACCCGTGCCAGCTGTGCGGTAAGGCCATCCGCAAGAATCTTCGGATCCGCATTCACGTTGTTGATGGTGCAGCCATTGATCCCGACCGAAGCGAGCAGGCGTGCGTAGGCGCCAGCCCGCGTTAGATCCGCGCGGACACTCCCGTTGTCGAAGAAAATGGACGCCCCGGCGTAGCCGCGCTCAATGCGCCCATCTAGGTTGTCCCATTGGTTGACCCAGCGAAGAGGCGCATACGGCTGCTGCACTTCGTTGAGCGCGATAACGTCCTCACGCCGAGCAATCTTGCTCAGCAACGCAAAGACGCCATATAAGACGCCGCGATTCGTAGCAGCGCCAACCAATACACAGTCGAATCCCCGCACCCGGCGATGGGTTAGCCAATAGCCATCCTCACGAATGTCGGGTGGAGGCACTAGCGCTGGGGCCAGTGCATGAAGTTCCTTGAACGTGCCCAGGACGACAAGAGGCTCGGCCAGTGGGCCTCCGGCGACCCGCAGGGTCCGTCCCAGCATCCCCTTCACGCCGAGGATCAATTCCTGTTGCGCCGTCTTCAGCACCAGGGAATCGTTCAGCATGACCGTCGCTCCCGGCAACCGCTTATACTTTCTGGCGGCGCGCTGATCCAGCGCGGCGTACCGCAGCCAACCTGCTGCACCGTTTTCCGCGCGCAAGAGTTTCGGTTGCACGCCTGCGCAAAGCACAATGCCAATCGCGAGCAGTCGACAGCGTTTCATCCTCATCGCGTGCCGACCAGGATATCAACCGTCAGCTGGTCTAGCCGCTCATAGGGCCAGCGCTTCTTCGCAATCGCGCACCTGTCGAAGGCATGGTCCAGCACTGCTCCTGTCCTCTGTTTTGAGCAGTGTCCCGGCTGAGGCGCTCGGTTGCGGGTGTTTGAAATCTCGTGAAGGATGGTCCGAATCTCCTTGTCCGCATTCCACCGCCAGGCCTTCTCTCTCAGAATCAAATACGTGCGCATCCATCCACGCGCAAAGTCTTTGATACCCTCGTAATCTTCCGAGCGATAGGCGTGAGGTCGAAATGACGCGACCCCTGGTACCCAACGTCTTCCAGAAATTTCAGCAGCCAGAATGCCCATTTGAGGTTGGCTGAACCGAAGCGCAAGTCCTGGTCCTAGCGGCCCGGCATCTCATCATTCCGGTCGATGTGAAACAACTTCCCGGCTTCCCATGCATTGATCGCGCCCGCGGTTTCCCAACGTCCATCGTCCAAAGGAAAATGTGTGGTCCGGGGCAGGTCCGGACAAATCATCCGTGGTCACTGGCTTTTACAGCCTTCCTGATCACTCCAGATGGGTTCTTGCAGTGAAAGCCCGATTCCCTCTACCGTCACGGGGACAGGTGCTTCGTTGAGGATTACGATCTGAATTTGAGTTTCCAAATAAAATCGAGACCGGAAGTAGACACTACATGTGCCTTCGAAGTCAAATCCCACGTCCGTTCCGCAGGTTCTCCACAGAGGGCCGCACACCCATGGACACCGCAATGCTATGATCATCGCTCGCGATCGACTCTTGCTCCCTCGAGCCCGAAATCACCGAGTCTTCGCGATAAGCTGACGCTGCGCGTACCGTTGGAGCCATCATTTTGAACTTCATCCACGATGACTTCCTTCTCCACTCAGAAGTAGCAAGACGGCTCTATCACGACTACGCGGCGAACCAACCGATTGTGGACTATCACTCGCATCTGCCCTCGGCCGACATCGCCGCCGACCGCCAGTTCCAGAATCTGTTCGAGATCTGGCTGGAGGGAGATCACTATAAATGGAGGGCGATGCGCGCCAATGGAATCCCGGAGCGCTACTGTACCGGAGATGCGCCGCCCTATGAAAAGTTTCTGGCCTGGGCGCGCACCGTCCCCTACACGTTGCGAAATCCCCTCTATCAATGGACTCATCTCGAATTGAAACGATACTTCGGCATCGACGAGTTACTGGATGAGCGCAACGCGCGTCCGGTTTGGGACCGTGCGAACTCCCGGCTCGAGGCCGCTGATCTTTCGGGGCGCGGCATCCTCGCAAGATTTGCGGTAAAGGTGGCCTGCACCACGGATGATCCCTGCAACGATCTGCGCCACCACCGCATCCTCGCCAATTCTGAGCGAAGATTTCGTGTGTACCCGACCTTTCGCCCGGACAAGTCCCTTCGTGTAAGAGACGCCGCAGCCTTCAACGCCTGGGTGAGCCGTCTGGAGGAAGCCAGCAACCTGCACATTTCCTCGTTGCATGATTTCCTCGACGGCCTCACACAGCGCCACGATTTTTTCCACGCCAACGGAGCAAGGCTCTCCGACCACGGCCTGAACCGCTGCCATGCGACTCCCTGTAGCGATCGCCGGGCTGCCGCGATCTTTCGAAAAGCGCGCAGCGGCAAGCCCGCCTCCCCCGAAGAGCAAGAACTTTTTGCATCCTACTTGATGCTCTTCTTCGGCCGCTTGGATGCAGAGAAGGGTTGGACCAAGCAACTGCACCTGGGTGCGCTTCGCTCGGTCAGCACGCGCGCCGTGCGAGAGTTGGGCCCGGACTGCGGGTTTGACTCAACCGGCGATTGGGAGCAGGCGCGCGCACTCTGCGCCTATCTCGACAGCCTCGACCAGGAGCACGCACTCCCCAAGACCGTCGTGTACAACCTGAATCCCGCCGACAACTATGCCTTGGCCACAGCCGTTGGCAGTTTCCAGGACGGCTCGATCGCCGGCAAGATCCAGTTGGGCAGCAGTTGGTGGTTCCTCGATCAGAAAGAAGGCATCGAGTGGCAGCTCAACGCGCTTTCCAACACCGGTCTGCTCTCTCGCTTTATAGGCATGGTGACAGACTCGCGCTCCTTCATGTCCTTCCCTCGGCACGAGTATTTCCGTCGCATCCTCTGCGACCTCCTCGGGCGGGACGTGGAAAACGGCGAACTCCCGAGGGACCTGCAACTCCTGGGAACCATGGTGAAGAACATCTGCTTTGAGAACGCCCGGCAGTACCTGGGTCTCGCGCTGGAACCGAATTCCCACGCTGCCGCGGAGACAATCCCATCCAACCGTTCCAGTCGGACGGGCGAAACCTTGTGACAGGGGAAGCCAACGCCCTCCCGGCAGCGCAAGAGCAACTCCCTTCGAATCCGGCGTTTGCCGATAGCCCGTTATCTAAACGCTAATTCATGAATTCAACACTTTGCGAAAGTGTGGCGCGCGATCCCCTGAAGTACGCCTCACCAACTGTGCATGGTTCCGTCCAACTTGCGATTGATGGGCAGGTAGGCGCGCTGGTAAGGATACTCCGCTGCCGCTGATTCATCGAGGTCGACGCCCAGCCCCGGACCATCACCTGGGTACATGCAGCCGTTCTCGAACGAGTACGCGTGCGGGAATACTCTGTCGGTCTCGGCAGAGTGCCGCATGTATTCCTGGATTCCGAAGTTGTGCACGCTCAAATCGAAATGGAGTGCTGCAGCCATGCAGACCGGACTCAGATCTGTCGCGCCGTGCGACCCTGTGCGCACTTGATACAGTTCAGCCAGATTCGCGATTTTTCTCAAGTGCGTGATGCCACCGGCGTGCACGACGGTCGCGCGAATGTAATCGATAAGCTGCTCTTGAATCAGTTGCCGGCCATCATAAATGCTATTGAACACTTCGCCGACAGCCAGCGGTGTAGTGGTGTGCCTTCGGATCATACGAAAGCTCTCCTGCAATTCGGCAGGAGTGGGATCTTCCAGCCAGAATAAGTGAAACGGCTCCAACTCCTTGCCCAGCCGCGCAGCTTCGATGGGGGTCAGCCGGTGATGCACGTCGTGAAGCAGATGCAAGTCGGAAGGAAATTCCTTGCGCAGTCGCGCGAACAGACGCGGCACGAAGTCGAGGTACCGCTCTGAAGACCACAAGTTTTCAGGCGGAGCCTCTTTCTCCGCAGGTTCGTAGTGCAGTCTTCCCCGCCCCACGCCGTAGGTGCTCGCCAAGCCCGGAATCCCGGATTGCGCGCGCACGGCTTTGTATCCAAGCTCGAGATATTGCCCGACCGCCTGCACGGTTTCCTCGATGTCGGCCCCACTCGCGTGGCCATAGACGAGAACCGCCTCGCGCGAAGCTCCGCCGAGCAGCTGGTAGAGCGGCACGTTCAGAGCCTTTGCCTTGATATCCCACAACGCGGTATCAACCGCGGCGATCGCCGACATGGTGACCGGCCCGCGACGCCAGTACGCCCCCTTGTAGAGATATTGCCAAATATCTTCGATGCAGCGCGCATCGCGGCCGATCAATAGGGGCAGAACATGATCGGTGAGATAGCTGGCAACGGCGAGTTCGCGCCCATTCAAGGTCGCATCGCCCAGGCCGTAGATTCGGTCTTCCGTGACGAGCTTCAGCGTCACGAAATTCCGACCGGGACAGCAGACGTTCACCTTCGCATCAACGATCTTCATCGCGTCCATCCCCATCCATGGTTTTGAATGTCAATTCCTCTGGCCACCCGTCTTTTCAGCAAGACTTCGATAGCCGTAGACCTTCGCACGAATCGGTTCGCTCAACGGGTACCGAGATGCTGGTCCGCGAACGCCAGGAACTGGTCCCAGTCGAACCTTGTGACCTCGTGCTTGCCGGCGCGGATGTGGTAAGCGATGGTGTGCAGGATGGGAGTATTCAGTGGCGGCACCTGATCCGTGCCCAGGTCTTGTTTCCCCAGCAGGCGATAGACAGGGCCGGCGGCAACGCAGGCGAGAAACTCCCCCTTCGGGTCTCCCCATCGATCTTCTTCTGCGCCGGTGACATACACCGGGCGCGGCGCGATCAGTGCAATCAACTCGTGCATATCGACTGGAAGCTGATCAACATGATCGGCATACTTCTGAAGGTTTTCCGCGAACCAGTAAGGAAAGCCAGCGATCAGGCTCGTGACGGTCTCGCCGTAGTTGCGGCGAGCGAGAGAGGCCCCACCCTCGCCCGAACAGCTCGATATCACCATGGCAAAGCGCTCATCCAGCGCCCCAGCCCACAGGACTGTCTTGCCAAGTCGCGAGTGCCCCATGATTGCGACCCGCTTCGCATCGACGTCCCTGTCCTTCTCCAAATAGTCCATCGCCCGGCTCAGCCCGTAGGACCACGCTCCGATCGCTCCCCAATCATCGGGTGCGGGCTTGGTTTGTGCTGGCTTGAGGAACCGCGGCCGGATTCCATGGACATAACCTTCCTTGAAGTCCGGCTCGATGTCCTGATAGCAAATCGTTGCGAACGCGTATCCGCGCTCTAGAATCCTGTCGACTTCGAATTCCTCGTCGCGCCCGCGCGAGTCCGCGGTTGCCTGCTGCCGCTCATGTGTCTTCCAGGTCCAAATCGTCGGCAGCTTGACGCCCGGGTCGTGGATCACCGACTGATTCCCCGCAAAGTTGAGCGTCAGAATAACGGGCACCGGTTTCCGTGTGCGGGCGGGAAGGTAGAGCAGCAGGTCCTGTTTCGGAGCATCCTTCGCGGATGAAAAATAGATCGTGACTTGTTTGCGGACCGCCTTGCCGCCCAGCGCTCCTTGGTCGACGTCGACGATTTCGTACTTGATGGTCTTGGGCGGCTTCGGGTTGTGGCCGTAAACATTGGTAGCAAAGAGTTCGAGAATTTCGCGACGCCGGCGGTTCCAGTCCCGTGCCGTGCGGACTCTCCTGCCATCCTTAAACAGCAGCGGATCGGGGAGGGTGTACGCCCCGACCTTCGATTCGTCATAGTTTGCGGAGTCTACCTGCGCCCCGGCAACATTTGGTAGGAGCAGGGTGGCTACTAGCACGCAGACGGTTGCGCTTTGGAGCTTCCTCACTGGCAATTTTCGCGACCGCCATTCCACCCCGCGGTGCAGCCTGGTCGACGGAATGTGACTTGGACTTTAGGCCCGCGGTTTGGGACGCGCCGATACTGCACCCCGTTTCCCTTGCGCGCGGTTCCGCGCAGATCCTGGTCAGTCGGATTGAAACCGTTAGTGCGCAACAGTTGCTGGCGGAACCGCTTCGGCAGTGTCCGCGGAGAATCGGGCCGGTTGCGGACGATACCCGTTGCGTGTTCGCACGCGATAATTCTTCACCCGGTTGCCGACCAGCTTGACTGTGATCGCACGCCAGCCACGGTTGGGATTCGCCTGGGGGTAGTAGCTTAGCGAATAAAGATGAGCCAAGTCATCCCGGATCGAGGCAAACGCTCGCTTTTCATCTCTCCAGGTCTTGGCAAAATAGGCCTTGCCGCCCGTGGCTGCAGTCATGCGGTCGAACACCGCGGTGGACACCGGTTCCAGCTTGGCCTGTTGGGTACTGATCATGTAGATAGAGATCCCGGCAGACTGCGCCAGCTCGGCAACGTCCTCGGGTGGTACCACGCTGGAGTTGTCGGGGCCGTTCGAGAACACCACCACGACTCTTCTTCCCTTGAACTGGGCGGCATCTTTCAGAGTGAGCAGCAGAGTGTTATAGAGGGCGGCCTCGTCTCCGGCGACCGTCGTGCGCACAGCGCGCAAGACCTGCGCGCGGTCGGAGGTGAGAGGAGAGACCCGCAGCAGATCACGGCTGTAGGAATAGAAGGCGATCTTGTTCGCGCTTTCCAGGGAGCGAACGAAATCAGCGATCGCGTCCTGTGCGAAGACAAAACCGCGATACATATAGTTGCTGGTGTCAAACAGAATGAACACATTCGCGCCCGCCACCAAAGAGCCGAGCGACGAGTCCGTCGCGGCCGGCGCAACTGCGTCCGGTGGCGGATCGGCGCCTTGGTCAGCGGATTTGCCGTCTCCTGTCAGGTCCAGCACCCGGCGGGCTGACTCGTTGCCCTCTGCGAACGTGGCAATTTTCTCCGAAATGCCATCTTCGACGATGGCAAAGTCCTGCGGACGAAGGCCGGTGATGTAGTTTCCCTTCTTGTCCGTCACGGCCACATTCAGTTGCACCAGGTCGACGACCACCCGAATGTGGGGTTCGCCTTCCTGGGCCGAAATCCGAGCTCCCGAGCTAGACGACACAATCAGAAAGAGCCCGAAAGAGAGAAGCGATCTTTTCAACATGCTCCGTACCCCGCCTGCCCACTGCGGAGCGAGCTCTAGGTCTCGCATCGGGGGGCAGTCCTTCCTGCCATCATTCAACACTACGGCTGGGACCTGGCGTTGCTTGTGGACGCCGAAGCGATCTTCCCCTGCCGAAACTCGTCACCGGTTTCCCGCATCGCCCGCAGCAGTGCAGGCCAATCTTCGAAATCAGTAGCAAAGATTTTCTGGACCATGCGATGCGTCAGTTCGGGTACCAAACGGTTCAGCGTTACGGGCGAATATCCTACTTCATCCGCCAGGCGCGCCCAATACAAATTGCCGGAATCCCATGACTCCGCCAGCAGACGGCTCGAATATCCCGAAAAGGCAGGAAACGGCCCGACATTGATCAGTTCGCGGGCGTAAGTCTGGGCCAGCGTGGGATGTGGAACGCCGAAATGCTGAGACAAGCGTTCCCAGCTCACTTCTTGCGGATGCTGGCGGCTCAGGGTATCCAATTCTTGACCGGCTGTTCCCCAGGAACTGGTGTCTCCCGGAAATCTCGTTCGGAACTCGAGCGCAAGGTAGAAGGTGTCCGCCGGCATCATTCGAGGAAGTATCTCCGGCACGCGGCCCGTTCGCAAGGCGCGTTCGACAGCCTCTGCCCTCTGTGGAGCCATGCGCTCAGAGAGAACCGACATTACCTTTCCCCGCAGCTCTTCCTTCCCTGCCGCCGCCGCCAGCAACTCTTCTCCGGTTCGCTGGTAAAGCGTGACCGCGTGCAGCTCATTCTGGCTCACATCCCACCAGCGCGGCAGGATGGCGCTCGTCAAAAGGCCCGGCACCAACTCTCGCCAGATCAGTGCCTGGACGTTTTCCGGGGCGATGAAATCCTGCTCCATTTCCGAAAGGACGTAGGGCAGATCGGCCAGCGAACCGACCAGGTGGGCGCCCCCGCCTGCCGGGGAACCCTCGCCAAATAACTGCGGGGCTTGCCAGAGCGCCTTCATGCCACCCACCGTCTCCGCCGAAAAATCGTGGGAGCGAACAAAGAGCGGATTGTGGTGCAGAGCTTGTGCACCGGGTGGCTCATAGTAGCCATAGTTCAACCCTACCAGCGTATCCCTCAGGAAGGAAGCGAGCTGGCCACGAGCCTCGTCTACCTGGGCGCGGGAGGCGGGCGACTTGATCACTTTCCCCAGGTCGGTTCGCATCTGCAGGTCGGTGTGACGGTTGTTGTAAATTCCGGCGGCCCATTCCGTTCTCTCGCCATTCGTAAAGATGGGGCGCGGCATTTCGAATTCCCGCAGCTCTCCCGCCAGATTGAGCAGCGAATCCCCGACAGGTTTCCCCTGCGCCTTTTCGTTTAAACCGTCGCCCAGCGCGAGAAGTGTGTCGAGAGAAACCAGCCGCTGGCCGTCCATGACCGCGCGGATCCGGTTGGCCATTTCCTGATGCGTCTTCTTCGCTTCGGGAAGACTTTGCTGCGGACCGGCAAGCAGCTCGATGATTTCATCCTGCGAAGCGCTGGGTTTGCCGGTTGATGCCCGCAACAGCTCCGCCAGTGAGGTGCGACCCGCGTCATACAGCTGGGCAGACGAACGGACCTTGGCGAATGGCTTGACCACCTGCTGCCAGGAACTGTCGAGTCTTTCGTTCGGGATTTGTCCCTGGCGCGCCAGGATTTGCCAGATCCCCACATTCGCCTGAAACGTTCCCAGTGTGTTGCCGCGCAAGGCGCTGTTGGAAGTGGTATCGATTGTCCCGGCTACCTCCAGAAAGAGGGACATGGATGCGTCGCTCAGCTCGGGAAACTCGGAAAAAATCCAGTACTGGTTGCTGAACTCGGCAAACTTGCGGGCCAGCAAGCGGACGGTCTCCGGACTGAGGCGATGCTCCGGGGAGCGTCGGACGTCCAGCTCGCTCAGCGCCAGATAAATCTGCAGCGGCCCCACATCCGTGATCGCGCGCGAAAGGGCGAACATCGTTTGCACCAGTTCATCCGGGCTCTTCACTCGATCCGCGTGCTTGCCCAACTGCCGGACAACGCTCGAATCGGTTTTCTGACGCAGAATGTCTTTCCACACCTCGAGGTTCCCCGGGACATGGGGACCACCATTGCGTTCCCACTGAAGCCGGGTAACCAGGAGCAGGAGCCCTGGAGCCGGTCGGAACGACCCCCGCGTGGCATCGGCGGAAGGTTCCGGCGCGCGCAGCGCCTCGTAGAACCGCCGCACCCGATGTGACTCCGCAAAGTACGCCTGCTGACTGGGGCTGACACGCGAGAGGGCGTCAAAATAAGCGGCCAGCCAACCCCTGTCTTTGGCCAGCAGTTTCTGCACAAATTCTCCCGGCGAGTCCGGGCTTGCCCCGACCAGATCCTTCCAGGCAGATTCCGCACCCGGGCCCCCGGGCACGATGACCCGTGCAGAACGGACGCAAATGTGGTTACCGTAGAAATCCAGGACAGCCGCATAGGGCACCAGTCTCCTGAGCCCCACCGATTGCCGCAAAACGGCGCGGGTTTCGGGATCCAGGCGAGAGAAAGCCCAATAAAGACGGGCCAGTCCGGGATCGCGTAACACCGCATCCACCAGATCGGCACTACCTTCCTTGTCATTCTTCCTACTGGCCGCGGTCCAGTCGCTTTCCGCGAAAAGCAACGGCACCCGGGAACCGGAGAACGAGTAAGCGAAGGGTTTACCTCCCTGCAGGGTCTGCTCGAGTTCGGGCAGAGGAAATCCGGAATCGATCGTAAGAAATGCTCTTTCCGGATCAGCAGTCTCCAGAGATGTACTGCTTGTCCCGCAGTCCAGGCGCGGCCGATAACCGAGGACGCGCAAAAGTGGCCTCGCGTCCTCGCAATTCGTGACGCGAAGTGTGGCATCCGCACCCGCCAGAGTTGTCAATTCCCTAGCCTGCTGCACATACCGGCTCAGCAGCACCAGAAACTCCGTCGGTCGGCTTGAGCCCTCATAGCCTTGCGCGTATACGTTGCGCCCGAGCAGCGGCAACACGTCTTCCGGCAAGATCTTTTGGCTGATCCCTGCCATGCGCAGAAAGGAGCGCAAGGGACCCGGGATGACGACCTCTGTCGAGGCTGCGGGCGTGTTGCCTTCGGAAGACTGCGGAACGGCCTCGTCTGACAGGTGGAAAACAGCGGGACTCGCGCCCCAGGCACTCACCGGCAAACATGAGCACAGAGAGATCGCTACAACGACGAACACGCAAAGAGGGAATTTCACGGCTGGATTCCTCTCGGAACCCTTGAGACTTCTGCATCTAAACGCCGGTCGAACCGAGGAACGGAGTGATTATCACTCTGACTCCGTAGGAGAGGCCCTGGGAACGACAGAGTCGCATTACTCCCGACACCAGACATTTGCCCCACTTCTAGATGCTTGTGCCTCCGGGTTCCCAAATTCTAATGCCGGCAAAAATAAACCATCCCTCCGGTTTATCCAAGCCTTTTCTGGATCCATCCGCTAGAGGCTGGCCTGCACCCGCCCTCGGGCTGTGACGCTAGGGCCGCCAACTCTCTGAATCGAAGGAAACGATCGCCTGCCCGAGGCGCGGTGCCCGCCGATTCGTCTACTCCGGCAGTTTCTGTATGCCCCGAACCGAGAACGAAGCTTCCGCCCCCGGCGCCTTTGTCCCAGGCTGCCCTCCGCCCACCCTGACGCTGTAAGCTCCCGCGGCCATGATTCGATCGCCTGCCTCGTTTACGAAGCTCAAGTCACGCGCCTGTAACGTGAAGTTAACGTGCTGCGCTTCGCCCGCCCCCAGGTGGATGCGGTTGAATCCGCGCAGCGCGCGCAGCGGGGCGCCAGGCAGTCTCGGGAAACTCAAGTAGAGTTCCACAACTTCATCTCCGTCCCGTGCGCTGGTGTTTTTGACGTCCACCTCTACGCCCAGGGAATCGCCGGCATTCAGTTCCCCGCCCGAGAGCTTGAGACGGCCGTACTCGAACTTGGAGTAACTCAGTCCGTAGCCGAACGGGTAAAGCGGCTGTCCTTCGAAGTAACGATAAGTCCGATTTTTCATGGAATAGTCTTCAAAGGTTGGCAGCTGCTCGACGCCCTTATAGAACGTTACCGGAAGCCGACCCGCTGGATTGTTCGCTCCCGCCAGGGTCTGGGCGATTGCGGTTCCGCCTTCCTCGCCGGAGTACCAGGCATCGAGAATCGCACTGGCGTGCTGGTCCGCCCAATTTACCGAAAGCGCGCTGCCGTTCATGAGCACTACCACCAGCGGTTTGCCGGTGCCCCCCAATGCTTGCAGAACGTCCTCTTCTTCCTTCGGCAAATCGAGACTGGTGCGGTCTCCTCCCTTGAAGCCGGGGATGTCCACTTTCATTTCCTCGCCCTCAAGCTGTGACGTTATCCCGACCACCGCCACCACCACGTCCGCCTGTTTCGCGGCGGAAACGGCTTCCCCGGCCGGATCAGCGAGGATCGGCAGCCACACCAGCTTGGTACCGGTACCGCCTTGTCCGTATTCGAGTTTCAGCGCGTATCGATGTCCCTTCTCCAATTGAATTGTGGCCGTCGTGGGCTTGGGATCGTGCAGCACAAAATCATCCACCATCAGCTTGTCGTCGAGCCAAAGCCGGTTCCTCGATCCCACTACGCCAATTCGGTAGGTGGCCGATTCCTCCGGCGTGAGAAAGCCGGTCCATCGCACGGAGAAATTCTCGACGCCGGGCGGTGGCGTCAGAGAACCCGGCTCCGGATGAAAGGGTTGGAGACTCGCCGACTGGTCGACCCGGACTAGCGGCGCGCCTTCGAAGTCTTTGTCCGAAAAATACTCCCCCTTGAGACCAGGCTTCCCGTCGTCGGTCGAAAGCACCGACGGCGGAATCAGCGCTTCTGCACGCAGGAAGTCCATTCCCGGCACGAAGGTGACCTGGGCTCGAGCAAACTGCTTTCGGATGCCCTCCAGGGCCGTCGTTGCACGGGAAGGCGTCCCGCTGTAGTTGCCCTGCAGCACGCGCAGAGATTCGGCGAGCGGCCCGACCACCGCGATCTTGTTGATCTGCGCGCCGAATGGCAGCACGCCGTCGTTCTTCAGCAGCACCATCGACTCACGCGCTGCTTTCAATGCCAGTTCCCGGTGGACATCGCTATCAATCTCCGATTCCGGGGTCTGCGCATACTTCACCATCTCGGGAGGATCGAACATTCCCAGCCGGAAGCGAGCAGTGAACAAACGCTTCAGTGCGACGTCCATGTCCTTTTCACTCAGCAGACTGTGCTTCACGGCGTCCAGATACTTCCCATAGTCGGCGTTGCCGGTGGCTTTCGTGAAGAAGTCAGCGCACTCGTTGTCCACGCCCTTCTTCAACGAAACGGCTGCCGCTTCCGCCATGGTCTTGGTGAAATGATGTCCGCTGAAGATGTCAGTGACCGCGTCGCAATCGGACACGACATAGCCATTGAATTTCCACGCTCCCCGCAGTTGGTCGACGAGCAAGAAACCATTTGCACAAGCCGGCTCGCCGTTGACGCGGTTATACGCGCACATGACCGATCCTGCTTTTCCCTCGGTCACGGTGGCGCGGAACGCCGGGAGATAGGTGTCCTCCATATCATGCTTCGACACTCTCACATCAATGCTGTGGCGCGACGGCTCCGGCCCACTGTGTACGGCAAAATGCTTTGGGGTAGAGACGACGCGATAATACTTCGGATCATCCCCCTGCAACCCGGTTACGAACGCTACTCCCATTCGCCCGGTAAGAAAGGGATCCTCCCCGTAGGTCTCCTGCCCTCGCCCCCAGCGGGGATCGCGGAAGATGTTGATGTTGGGAGACCAGAAGTCCAGCCCTTCCATGATGTCGCGTCGGCCAGCTCGTACCGCCTGGTCGTGTTTGGCCCTGGCTTCCGTGCCGATCACCACCGCCATCTCATGGATCAAAGGAGCATCAAAAGTGGCGGCGAGTCCGATGGGTTCGGGAAACACAGTAGCGGTTCCCGCGTTGGCCACTCCATGCAGGGCCTCGCTCCACCAGTCATATTCCGGAACCTGCAGCCGGGGGATTGCGCGCGCCTGGTTGACCAGCTGGGAGGCTTTCTCCTCGAGAGTCATTCTCGATATCAGGTCATCGACCCGCACGGGGATGGGCTGGGACGGGTCCAGATAGGGAGGAACCGCTGGCTGCGCCGTCTGCGCAGCTGCGCCGGACACCATCAAAAGCAGAATGAACAAACTGTGGATTGCTGAGGCTGGCAGGCGATTTTGGTTCATCGGAACTGGCTCCTTCATCGGGCGCGACCATGAGCCCGGAACAACGGCGAGACAATTTTCCTAAATCGATTTAGACGGTCGCTTGTAGCACAAAGAAATGGCGGCGTCAACAGGCTCCGTCCGTACCCGACAAGAACGCATCGGGAACGAGCGCCCTATCGCTGGGGTTGCAGCAGGTGTTTTCGCGCCCTTCGCGTGCGCGGTGCCAAGGCGGTAGTCTCGCGCTCTACCAGCTCAGGCTTGACGATGATTTCCGCGGGCGAAGTGCCGTCCGCGTCCTTGGTCGGCCGCAAAATGCGGCGGAGAACATTTTCGGCAGCGAGCTTCCCCATCCGCTTCAACGGCTGCTGCACCGTGGTCAGACCACGGGTCTGATACGCAGCACTCTCGATGTCGTCAAAACCGAGCACAGAAACGTCTTGCGGCACGCGCAAACCAAACTCGTGCAGGGCACGGATCGCCCCCATCGCGGAAATATCGTTGAACGCGAACAGGGCCGTAAAGACCTCGCCGGAAGCTAGCAGCTTCTGGGTAGCCCGGTAACCAAGGTGCGGAGATGGAGAGTTGCCTTCGATTTGTGCAACCAGCTTCTCCGAGATCGGCAGTCCCATCTGCTGCGCGACCTCGACAATCGCCTTCCAGCGCACTTCCGTGTCGGGAACGAATGCCTGCCCTTTCATGAAAGCAATCTTCTGATGCCCGAGCTCGACCAGGTGCTGCAATGCGACCTCGGCCGCGTGGTGATGATCGAGCACGATCTTGGTCACGCCTTTCACGGCGTGATGGCAGGAGACCGTCGCCACCGGAAACGGCAGGCTGCGATGCCAGGGCGAGCACACTACGATGAGTCCGTCGATCGAGCGGTGGAGAAACAGCTGGGAATATTCGTCGATCAGATCGGGCCGGAAGCGGTGACTCGCAACAAAATAGAAATAGCCTTCCTGCAGCAGGTGGTCTTCAATCCCGCTCAGGACCATTGCGTTGTAGCCTTCGCTGACCTCCGGCACCAAAACGCCGATCGTGAAGCTGCGCTTCGTGCGCAGACAACGCGCGAAAAAATTAGGCCGATAGTTAAATTTCCGCGCCGCCGCAAAAATCAGTTTCTTGGTTTCGGGCGCGATGGTCTCCGCCACGGGCGAGCCATTCATGACCAGAGAGACCGTTGCCGGAGCCAAGCCGAGGTAGTCCGCGAGTTCTTTCAACCCGAACGGTTTCGCCGATCGGCTTTCACTCGAACGACCGCTCGCGCCCCTTCTGCTTCTCCCCATCCGCGGCAGTGTGGCACATTGCAACTCATTCGAGCAAGGAGCCGACGCTTCCAGCTCACTATGGGATACGTATCTAAATCGATATAGGTTCGGTTTAGATTCGGTTTTCTGCTTGACAACCGTTGTCGAGTAGAGATAAAAGCAGTTCGCCGTGAACGTTTCCAAAACCGGGTGCAAGATCGCTCCTCAGTCGCAGCGATCCTGGAGGATGGCAATGAAATTACTCTCGTCCACGTACGCCGGGAGCTTGGTCGGTGCCGTGCAGATCCGCAGTCTGAGTCGTTTGGCAGTCTTAGCCTTGTTGCTGGGAGTTTTTGCCTCCCTGGCATTTGGACAGGAAGCCACCATCGTCGGAACCGTAACCGACCCGACGGGAGCCGCCGTCCCGAACGTCGCCATCACAATCACGAACGCCGCCACCGGCCAGGCTCGCACCCTGACCAGCAACGATGTGGGGCAGTTCGTGGCTCCGAACCTTCAGATCGGACACTATGCCGTCCGCGCCCAAGCCTCGGGCTTCAAGGTCGTCGATCAGAAGGACGTCGTGCTGAACGTCGGCGACCGCACGCGCGTCGATTTTCAAATGCAGATGGGCACGGCCCAGGAGACCATCACGGTCGAAAGCGCCGCAGTGGCCGTGCAAACAGATTCGGGTGAGGTCAGCACGGTCATCACCGGCCAGCAGGTCAGCCAGTTGGCAACTAACGGCCGCAGCATTTATTCGCTCTATGCCCTGACGCCCGGCGCGTCCGGCATCCAGGGGGACTTCATAACCCCCACCCCGGTAAGCGGGGACAACAACGTCAGCATCAACGGTCAACGAGCCGGACACAACCTGCAGCTCCTGGATGGCTCGGAAAATCTCGATCGCGGAGGCAGTGGCGCCAGCGTCATGCCCTCGATTGACGCCATTGCGGAGTTCCGCAACCTGACCTCGAATTACAGCGCCGAATATGGTCTTTCCTCGGCGGCAACCATCACCACGGTGATCAAGTCGGGATCGAAACGGTTCCACGCTTCCGCCTGGGAGTTCGACCGCAACGACGCCCTCGATGCGCGCAACTACTTCAATCCCGCGCCGGCCAAAGTCGCCGAGCTGCGCTTCAATACATATGGCTTCAATCTCGGCGGCCAGGTTCCATTGTGGAAGAGCCATCCAACTTTTTTCTTCTACAACATGGAGTGGCGCAGCTTGGTTCAGGGTGGCTTGACGAATACAACTGTTCCCTTCATCGATACCTATGGTGGCGATTTTGCCAACAATCTGCCCGCCGACTCGAAGGATCCGGGTGGGACGGTGGTCACGCATTCGGGCTTGCACGTGCCCTGCATGTATCAACTCTCGACTGCGCAACAAACCGCTTTCAATAACGCCGGTATCACTGTTTTCAGCAAACCTAACTCAGCTGGCGGATGTAGCATTCCTACTCCAGCCCAGTTCGCAGCAGGAGTAACTGACCCAGCGTTCCAGGCCTACTCGGCCAACGCCATTCCCGGTGCGTTACTCGACGCTAACGCACAGGCGCTTCTGGGCGCGGGTGTCTTCCCCGCCCCGACCAGCGGTCACCAATTCATCGGCGGCAATAACTCACCGACCACGGTGCGCGAGGAAGTTGCACGCGTCGATCACCAATTCAGCGACAAGTTCTCCGTCTTCGGGCACTGGGTTTCCGAGCAGATCTCGCAGACTTACGGGACCACGCAGTGGAGCGATGACAATGTGCCCACCGTCAGCGATGTTTTCGGAAACCCTTCGTATAGCGCCGTGGTGCATGCCTCCTACGTCATCAGCCCCACGTTGCTTAACGAAGCCGCTTTCAACTACAACGGCAATCGGATCAACATCATTCCCAAGGGCTTGGTTTCAGCGCCCTCGGACTTTACCTTCAACAGACTGTTTACCGGCCCGAACGTTGACAATCGTATTCCTGGGATTTATCTGAACGGGTCCACCGGGGCAACCTACACCTCCAACTGGACACCGTGGGTTAACAAGGCGGACGACTATCAGCTCCGCGATGACATTTCCTGGACCAGGGGCGCCCATCAACTCAAAATGGGGGCGAGTTGGGCGATTTACAAGAAGATCCAGGATTACTTTGCCGGCACCCAGGGCACCTTCAGGTTTAACGGCAGCTATACCGGCAGTGACATGGCCGATTTCCTGCTGGGCTATGCCCAACAGTATGACGAGGCTGCGGTCAAGTCCAGCGGTCATTGGAACAACGTGTCCTATGCCGCTTACTTTCAGGACAACTGGCGTGCGACCCACCGGTTGACCCTGAATCTGGGCTTGCGCTGGGATGGGGTACCGCATACCTACGAGGCGAACCAACAATCCGCGAACTTCTATCCGGACAAGTACAACCAGGCCAACGCAGCGGTGTTTGACTCGCAAGGCCGCATTGACACTACAGCGACTCCGGCCGCAGCCTTCGGCACGAGTCCCAACCCGATATTGGCGGGCTTGCTCCTCTATACGAACGGTATCGGCGTCGGCGGCAAGAACGGGTTCCCCAAGGGTTTGGTGAATAACCACTGGGCGAATTTCGGCCCGCGCATCGGCTTTGCCTATGACTTGACAGGCCAAGGCAAGACCGTAATCCGCGGCGGATTCGGTAGCATGTTCGAACGCATTCAGGGCAACGATATGTACAACGGCGCCACGAACACTCCGTTCGACGCGTTCCCCACGCTCCATAACGTTCTTCTTGCGAATCCGGGGACCAGCGTCTCCGACGGTACTACGATAAGTGCTGCGAATCTGCCGGTCCTGGCTGTCGGTATCACCGGCACTGATGCCAACCACTACAAACTTCCGACAACTTACCAGTACAGTGTTGGTGTCCAGCAGTCCTTGGCAGCCAATTCCGTCCTGTCGGTGTCCTATGTTGGAAGCCAGGGTCGGCATCAGAACGACTACAGGGCGATCAATCTTCCACCGGCCAGCGCGCTACCGGCTCTGGTCGCGTCTGGGGGAACCGGCCTCAACCAGCAGGTCCAGTATCTCGGCTTCGGCGGCATCCGGCTGTCCGAAAACGAAGCCAACTCGCATTACAACTCGTTCCAGACTGACCTGCGCGCCAACGTGAGACGCGATCTGCAGCTCCAATTTGGCTATACGTATGCCCACGCAGTCGATGCGACCACCAGTAATGGCAGCGGCGGCGATCTCCAAAACGTCTCGAACCCCTATGTGGGGTGGAAGTACGATGTTGGGCCGTCTCCCTTCGACCGCACCAACGTCGCATTCGTAAACTTCGTCTACACCCTTCCGATATTCAATGGCAGTCAAAGCCGTCTGTTGAAGACAACTTTGGGAGGATGGGAGCTTTCCGGAATCGTCACCATGGAATCCGGTGCACCGCTTAACGTCGGATTAAACGGCAGCAGCGTCAGCAGCGTACTCACGAATACCTCGAATCGGCCAGACCTCACGGGGACAGTCAAATATCCAAAAACCGCCGCCGCGTGGTTTGATCCGTCGTCCTTTTCTGCTCCGGCGCCCGGAACATGGGGCAATCTCGGGCACAACGTGGTCCGCGGTCCCGGCCGCGATAACTGGAACATCTCGCTCTTCAAGAGCTTTGTGTTCAGCGAATCGCGCGGCAGCCGGCTCGAATTCCGCGCGGAGAGTTTCAACACCTGGAACCACACCCAGTTTAAGGGTGACTACAACAACGGCGGCATCAGCACCAACTTTGGAGCCACTAACTTCGGCGCAGTTACATCCGCCTTCGACCCGAGGACATTCCAACTCGGCTTGAAGTTGTACTACTAAATCTCACCGATGTAGTAGGCCCCGCTCGGAATGACACTCGACGAGCGGGGCTTTTTTCGGCCCCTGGGGGACGGCGGTGAAGATAGGAGACCGCTGGCGGGCGTTGTCCCCGCTTCGTCGGACCACTGGCGGTTCTTCTCCGCCTGGGTGAAAATATCCCTGGGACGCCGGCTCGGCCATGAAAAACGACCGATTTGTATGGGCAATCGCCACCCTTTTCCTGCTGACCTGTGCCCAAGCGCAGTCCTCGCCCGCGGATGCGCTTGCCTACGAGCAGCAGGGGAAATGGGCGGAGGCTGCCCAGGTTTGGCGGGTCGTGACGCAACAGAACCCTCACGACGCGCCCGCGTTTGCCAGTCTCGGTGTTGTGCTGTCGAAGGAGCAGAAGTACGCGGAAGCGGCCTCTGCTTACAAGAGCGCGCTTTCCCTGGATGCGAAGCTGCCGGGAGTGCAGCTCAACCTTGGGCTGGCGGAGTTCAAGCAAGGGCACTTTGACGCCGCCCTCGTCCCCTTCCACGCTGCCCTGGCCGCCACCCCGCACAATCTGCAGGTGCACATGCTGCTGGGCCTCAGCTACTACGGCGAGAGACGCTTTGCGGAAGCAGTCAGACACCTTGGGCCACTAGCCAAGTCGGATCCCGCTAACACTGAACTCCACCACGTGTTGGCGCAGAGCTGCTTGTGGGCAAAGGAATACTCCTGCGCCCTGGACGAGTTCCGCCGCATCCTGAAGCAGGACCCTGATTCGGCAACCGCTCATATGCTCATTGGACAGGCATTGGACGGTCTTGCGAAAACTCCGGAAGCCATCAGCGAGTTCCAGGCAGCCGCCAAAGTTGCTCCCCGAGAGCCCAACGTTCATTTCGGACTCGGCTACCTATATTGGAAGTCCCGTCGATACGAGGAAGCCCGGAGCGAATTCGAAACCGAACTAACTCTGGATCCCGGCAATGCGCAAGCGTTGGCCCACCTGGGCGACATAGAAATGAAGACGAACAACCCGGAGAACGCGCTGGCACTGTTTCAAAAGGCGATCCAGCTGAAAGACGACATTCGGATTGCCTACATGGATTCGGGCGCCATTCTTGCCCGTCAGAAACGTTACGCGGAGGCCACGACTGCGCTCGAGCGCGCTCTGGCGCTGGATCCGGCCGAACCCGACGCGCACTACCAACTCGGGCACGTGTACCAGGCCATGGGCAAGACTGCGGACTCCCAGAAGGAGTTTGCCAAAGTTCGCGAATTGCATAAGAAGGCAGTCGATGAGGATCTCGTACGCAAGATGTCCTCTGCGCCGCCTTCGCTGAATCCCCCGGAAAAAGCACAACCCGACTGATTTACAGATCCCTCGGCGCGGTATCCGATTCAAACACTCACTCCCTAAACATTCGCACCTGCGCTCGAACCGGGGCGGATTTTCAAGCCTTCAGGGTGGGGGGCATGGCCGCGATTCCCACTTCAGATTTTCTCAAGAACGTGTTTAGGAAGACTCGATCGCTCACCCGACGAACTCTTTGGTATACCTATCCGCGCATCAAGTTTCAAACTGCCTGCCCGAGGTGGACGAAAGTCCATGCACGCGATCATCCGGACCCTCTTGTTCACTGGGGAGCAAGCGATCCGCGGGTCGGCAACAATCCACTGATTATTGCGGTGCCGAGGCCGCAGGGCCACGTAGTTCTTGATATGGCGATGTCGCAATTCTCATTTGGGGTTCTGGCCTCCTACCGCATGCGTGGCGAGCAACTGCCAGTTGTGGGCGGCTTTGATGCTTGGGGACAGCTCACTCGAGATGCGGGGGCGATCGAAGCATCCAAGCGGGCGTTGCCCATCGGCTACTGGAAGGGTTCTGGTCTCGCGCTGATGCTGGATATGCTGGCCGGATTATTATCCGGCGGATATTTCACACGTCAGGTCCCCGCCGACCCAGAACAAGAGACCAGGCTCTCACAAATGTTCATCGCGCTGGACGTGTCTCGGATCGACCAAGCCAAAAGATCCGCAGGCCTCGTTGATCAGATCATCTCGCATGTGCAAGCGTCACCTGTGGCTGGGGAGCAAGCGCGATATCCCGGCGAACGCGTGTTGCAAACCCGAAAGGAAAACCTGCTGAACGGTATACCGGTGGTGTCGGCGATTTGGCATGAAGTCGAGGAGATGTCTGCCAAGTGATGAGGCTCCGCAGATGCAAGCAGGTCATTCGGCTGCACGTGCGTCGGAGTCCGGTCTCCGCCAAATCCACAAAATCCGGAGACCCTACCCAGATCCCCGAACCCTTTCCTGGAAGCCCTCGTTCAAGGATTCGCCGTTGATCTCCCACCTAATCGTTACTCTTCGTTGGATTCTCAACATCAGCGTTCGTTTAGTATTGCTGAACCTCGCCTTTAAAATTTCAAGTTTGACATCGCTTCGCAATTCGGCCTAACTTCCGTCCCAAGTTCGGATTCAAGTTTCCGATGGAGAGCATCGGTCGTACAGGTTCCGCTCGGGGTGCGGGGTGCGTGTTCGTCTGCGTCTGCAGATGTTTTCACGGAATCATTTGTTGATTTGTGAGTGGTTGACTCAACCGCTCACGCGGCGTGCTGCCTTTCGAGGTCAGCAGTTGGCAACTTGTCAGAAGAATCCAACGGCGAGGTAACAACTATGTTTGCGAGAGCACTTCGACCGACAGGTGCTGTGAGCCTCCTTCTAGCTCTCTGGCTGGGCCTCTCTGGCCTCGCCATTTCTGCCCACGCGCAGATTGGTAACGCCAGCCTCGGTGGAACTGTCACCGACCAATCGGGGGGCGTTGTGGCTGGCGCAGAGCTCACGCTAACGAACAAGGCTACTAAGTTCCAGTCGAAAGCCACGTCCAACGAGCGAGGAGAGTATACCTTCCGAAACCTGACGCCGGGGACCTATGACTTGGCGGTCAGAAAAGGGGGATTTCAAAACTACGTCCAGACGGGTCTGGTCATCACCATCAATGCGTCCGCCCACGCCGATGCGGTTCTCAAGGTGGGCGCCGTAACCGAAACTGTCACGGTTTCGGGTGAGAACACCCTTATCAACTACGACAACGGAACGCTGCAGGGAGGCGCTGACCCCGAGACCGTCAAGGATCTGCCGCTGGTGGTTGAGGGCAAGCCTCGTTCTTCGGCAGCCTTGGCCGTGCTGCTGCCGGGCATATCCACTGGCAGTTCCAATCAGGCCTTCCAAGCACGCATCAATGGCGGCCAGGAATCCGGCGACGAGGCTCTTCTGGATGGCGCCACCATGCAGGAAGGCTTCATGAGCCAGAGCGGAATGGTTTCGATCCAACAGGACTTCCAGATGTCGCCCGACATGATCCAGGAAGTCAAGGTCATCACGTCGAGCTACGACGCCCAGTATGGTTCGTCGACCTCTGGCCAAATCACGATGGTCAGCAAGTCCGGCACCTCGAGCTATCACGGGGCAGCCTTCGAGTATGCCCGCAACGCCGCATTGAACGCCGCGCAATGGGGAAAAAGCTCGGCATCACACGACAATGAGCACAACTTCGGCGCAAACTTTGGCGGCCCGGTCAAGATCCCCCACCTTTACGAGGGGACTTCCAAGCACCGCTCCTTTTTCTATTTCAACTGGGAGTCGTACCACCAGGCGGGCGGCTCGAATAGCCCCACTCTCTCGATTCCATCGCTGCTTGAGCGCAATGGGGATTTCACGGACTGGCGCGATACCCAGGGAAACCTGATTCCAATCTACGTTCCAGGCAAAGCGTTTAGTGCCCCTAATGCGGGGGGGCTCAGTGCCGCTTGTCAGACAGCGCTGAATGCGGAAGGGGTGACAACGAGTGGACAGCCATTTCCCGGGAATGTCATCCCCCAGGCCTGTATTAGCCCCATTGCCGCAGCCTACATGGCGGAGCTACCGACGCCCACTAATTCTCAGCCGACCAACAACTACACGTTGTCCAAACCTGTACCCGATACGCTGACCAGCAACTCAAACGTCTACATGTTCCGTCTCGACCACAATTACGGTGACAAGGATCACTTTTATTTCTTCTGGTGGCGCCAGTTCACAGGCTTCAATACTGCCACTTCACTTCCCGTGGCGATCGCCATCGAATCACCCACGAGACCGCAGAATTCGCCGATTGCGCGCTTCAACTGGGAACATACCTTCTCGTCCACGCTCACCAATCACGCCACCTTCGGATACCTGAATCGCAACGAAGGGTACGGTTCGGAGAACCTGGCCTTTGTCGGGAAACTGCCCCAGGTCCCGAATGCAGCGGGCGCAACAGCTCTGCCGGCATTTACGTTTCCCACCACGGCTCCCGCTTTCAATCAGATCTCTAACAGCAACGGACCCCCTAACACGAACATCACGGTTCGTCCAACCTGGGTCTTCAATGACATGGTGAACAAAGTACATGGTCATCACACCTTCACTTTCGGCGGCGAGTGGCGGTCAGTGCAGGGGAATATTCATCAGTCAAATAACCAGTCAGGCACGTATGGCTTCAACAGCACGACCACCAGCCTGTCGGGCAACGGCGGAAGTCCCATCGCGGGATTCGTGCTGGGAGCCGTCAGTGGCGGCTCGGTGGATCGTCGAACCGTCAGTGCATGGTATCCGCGCCAAACGGTTTGGGCACTCCACGCAAACGATTCCTGGAAGATCACCTCGAAGTTCACTTTCAACTACGGCCTGCGGTGGGACTACTACACTCCGTCTCGCGAAAAGTACAATCACTTTTCGTTCATCGATCTTGTAGGAGCCAATTCCCTCGCCGGCAATCTGCCCGGACGTTTGGCGTTCGCCGGGACCGGCTACGGCGACGCCAGCTACGGTGCGCAATACCCGGAGAAACCCTGGCACAAGGGATTTGCGCCAAGACTCGGAGCCGCCTATGCGATCGACCAGAAAACGGTTGTTCGCGCCGGCTACGGTGTTTTCTTTGCCCAGGCGTTCTATCCGGGTTGGGGCGGGGGGATGTCCCTGGACGGGTTCAACCTACACCAGACCTTCGGAACTACTCCCAGCGGAGCCAGTGTCAACCCCGCTTTCTACCTGGACCAGGGGGTCTCGGCCTTCAATCCGCCCCCCTTCATTTCATCGACCTATGACAACGGGCTGAATCCTTCGCAAGCCAACGGCAACGGTTCAGCGTATCGCCCGGTGGACGCGAATCGTCGTCCGTATTCGCAGCAGTGGAACCTGACAATTGAGCGGCAACTGCCCAAATCGATCGCCTTGAGCGTGGCTTATGTAGGCAACAAGGGCACGCGCCTGACATCAAGCCTGCAGCCGGTCAACGTCTTAAATCCATTTGCTGCGAACATTCGGGCGCTGGAGGCTCCGAGCACCCTCAAGACCGGGATCCCCCAACTGCTCGACACCTTCGACGCTTCAGAGCAGGCGGTTGATGGTGTTTCCGTCCCGTACGCCGGATGGGTAGGACAAATGAACAGAGGCGTCTGCGCTCCTACGGTCGCCCAGGCTCTGCTGCCCTACCCCCAGTTCTGCAGCGTTCTCCAAGGACTGAATGAGAACCATGGAAATTCAATCTATCACTCGTTCCAGCTGAAAGCCGAGAAGCGCTACAGCAATGGCCTCTATATGCTCGTGTCGTATACCAACGCGAAGCTCATTTCTGATGCTTCGGACAACACGCAGCAGCTCGGAGGCTCCTGGAACTCCACCCAAGGTGTCATCTCGCCCTACGAAAAGCAGCGCGCCCGCTCCATTTCGTCGGATGACGTCCCACAGATCATTTCGGCAGCCTTCGTGTACGATCTGCCCTTCGGCAAGGGCAAACGGTACCTCACCGGCGGCTTCGCGAGCGCACTCGTGGGGGGCTGGCAAGTCAGCCCGATCATCCACTGGAACAAAGGAACACCGATGTGGTTCCGCGATATCAACAGCGGGTGCCAGGTGGTGCCGCAGTTCCGACAGGCCTGTTTGGTGGGACTTGTGCCCGGCGTGAACCCCTTCCTCCAGGACCCAAATAGCTTCAATCCGAGCAAGGGTCCTCTCCTCAATGCTGCAGCGTTCGAATCGCCCAGTGACTTCCTCTATACCGACACCACCGGCGTGGGAGGTCCGGGCCAGTATGGATACACCGGCCTGGGCCCGCGCATTTCAAACCTTAGAGGCCCGAACGCGAAAAACGTGGATATTTCGCTGACCAAGAACACGCGCATCGGAGAGCGAACGAACTTTCAGCTTCGTTTTGGATTCTTCAATGCGTTTAACCAGCATTACTTCTACAACGCAGCCAACGCAAACAACCAGGGCTCGAGTTTCGCCTTCAACAACGACATAAGCGCTCCGAAGTTCGGCGCTTGGAACCTAGGCGTCAGTTCCCCGCGCACGATTCAAATCGGCGCGAGACTTGAGTTCTAACGCTGGCGGCACGCGCCAAGCCAGGCCCAACAGCGCCATCCTCCGTCTACCCAACGGGAGGAATGGCGCTGTTGCATCGCTAGTGCGACGCGGACTTCTCGTTGGGCTGTGTTTCGGCGGCCTTCTTCAGCTGTTGGAATCGCTCAATCTCTGCGTTGGCCAGCTGACTTTTCCCCAGCCGGTGGTAAATCCGCCCCAGCAGAAGATGTGGCTCGGGGTACTCGGGATCCAATGCCGCCGCCTGGCGAAGCGCCTCCGCTGCCGCCTGATAGTCACCGCGCATCTCCAAAACCCGTCCAAGCTGATAGTGCGCTTGCGAAAGCCGCGCATCGTAACCAAGCGCCTCGCGCAGGCTCTTTTCCGCTTCCGCCAATTGGTCCACCGCGATCAAGGTGACGGCCAAGTCCACGTGGGGCCAGGGTGACGGTGTCAATTGCAGCCGGTTCAACTCGACAGCCCGGTTGTAGTTCTTGAGGGCTTCACCGGATTGGCCCAGGTAGTCGTAACAGAGTCCCAGGCTGTCGTAAGCTCGCATCATCTTGGGATCCAGATCAATGACCTTCTGCAAGCGCGCCACCGCGGCGGTGTACTCCTGCGCATCGTAGTCAAGCCGCGCCAGCCAGTAGAGATAAAGCGGATTTTGAGGTTGGTCCGTCGCAAGCTTGGTCAGTTCCGTTCGAGCCCAATCGCGCCGGTTGAGCTTGACGCACGCCATGGCTAGCGTGAACCGACTCCGCTCGTCGAGAGGAGAGATGGCTTCCGCTCTTTTCCAGGCGATGATGGAGTCAAGATATTGGCCGTCCAGGAAGAAGACGCCGCCTGCCATCACAAGCAATCTTGCGCTCCGCAGAGATTCAGGATCGCGCTTGGACTCTTCGACCAGAATTGTCTCTGCGCGCCGGTAGTCGCGCAGTTTCATGGCGTCTTCCAGTGCAAGCCGGCGAGCCGGATCAAGCTGCAGATCGGACAGATCCCGTACCTCCCGGTCAGAGAGATGGCCGGCTGGTTGTAGGGTACGCGATTGCGCGTGCAGCAGCACCGGCCCGCAAGCACTGAGCAGCGCGATGATCAAGAACTCCGTTTTTTTCACGCCTTCGATCCAAGCAGGAGCGTTTAAGGGGATGAGGAAGCTTTTGCAGCTTCAATCTTTGCCTTGGTCTCCGCGGCGGCCTTACTCTTGGGCACCAGCTTCTGCTCCAGATCGATTTCCGCCAGTGCTTCCTCGAATCGCTTCAATTCGAGCAGGATCACAGCCCTTGCCAAATGGATTTCGGGCAACTTTGGATCGGACCGCGCCGCCCGCTGATAGGCCGCCAAAGCCAAATCGTATTTCTCCTGAATCGCGTACTCTTGCCCCAGACCCTGCTGCAATCGCGCAGAATCGGGATTGAGTCGCGTGATTTGCTGATAGGACCAGCCTGAGAGTCTCGTCCATGCTTTGCCCAGTTGATAACAGTATTCGGGCTCCTGCGGAGCCAATTCCACCAGTTTCTGCAATTCCGGAATGGCAGCGATCCAGTGATCGGAAGTCTGGTAGGCTCTTGCCAGTTGGAGATGCGCCAGCGGCTCTTTCGGCATGAGCTTAACGGCACGTTCAAGTTCACGCACAGCTTCGGCCTTGTTTCCGAGCGCCCGCAGGCTAACACCAAGCAGGAGGTGTGAAGGTCCGTAGTCGGGCTGCAACTGCACCACCTGGCGAAATCGCGCGACCGCGTTCCTGTGATCTCCGCGCTGTTGAGCGATCACGCCGAGATTGTGAAAAATTAACGGATGCTTGATACCTTGTTGAAGGGCTTCCAAGAAAACTTTCTCGGCGGTATCCAGGTCGCCAGATTTCAGAGCTGCGACGCCTGCTGCGATCCGCGACTCGAGCTGTGGCGATAGATTCTCCTGCGCAAAGGTCGCGGCAGCGATCCAAAGAAATAGTAAAAGAATGGCTCGAAAGCGCAAGGCTTCCACGCGGGGCCAAGCGGCCCATCTCGGTTTAGCCCAGGTGCCGGACATCTCGATTCGTATTACAAATAGTATCCCCACGATCCGGCCGGGCAGCCCTGGCAGAAACCGGCCGAGGGCGGCGTAACCACCCTAGAATCAAAGACATTATAGAGCAGTTCCATAGTAATTGTTGAATCGCTTACGTATAATCTGTGCGGGGATTTTGCGGCATTTTTTGTGAACGCGGGCACGTCCCATGACATGGCGTTGGCCGATCTCGGCTGTGTCCCTTAGCGCTGTCTTCTGCCTCGCCGTCACTCTAGCTTCCTATCCTGAAAGCAGCCCAAGCGAGAGAGATCAGAAAATCCTGCAGATTCAGCAGTTGATCGAAGAGCACGACCTGGCACAGGCCGAGCGACTGCTCGCGGAAGCGACCAGGCAATTTTCCTCGGATGCCGGATTCGACAACTTGCAGGGAGTCATTGAGGCCCAGCAAGGCAACTACCAAGCGGCGGAAACCAGTTTCAGTAAAGCCGTGGTACGCGCGCCAAAATTCACCGGGGCCTATCTGAATCTGGGCCGGCTTTACCAGGAGAACTCCGCCGGGGATCCTCAAGCCCGACAGAAGGCATTGGATATCTACGCGCGAGTGCTTCACTACGAATCCAACAACGCGGAGGCCCACTATCAGAGCGCGGCCCTGCTGCTGCAGCAAGGTCAATATAAGGATTCACTCGACCACCTGAAGCTTCTGCCGTCGGAGACCCAGGCGAGTGCCCAGGCATTCTCGATCTTTTGCGCCGACTACGCTGGACTGGGCGACCGCAAGCGCGCGGACGACGCATCAGCCCACCTGCTCGCGAACTCCGATTTTTCGGAGCAGGATGCACAGCAGGCGTTGCCGGGCCTGCTGGCAGGCAAACGGGACGATTTGATGGTTTCGCTTCTCGAGAATCTACAGAAACGCCAGCCGTTGTCGCCCGAGATTCTGCACACTCTGGGTTTGGCGTATGAGCGAACCAACAACCTAGTGGAAGCCCGGGCCACTCTGGAAAAATCCGCCACCGCAAAGCTCTCGGTTACTGCCCTCTTGGAACTTGCACGGGTTGCGCACCAGCAGCACGATTATCAGGGCTCGTTGGGCTATCTCGCTCATGCGCGAGATCTCGAGCCCGACAATGCCAGTCTGCATTACTACTTTGGTCTCGTGTGTCTGGACATGGACCTGGTCGCAGCAGCACGCGCCTCTTTCGATAAGGCTCTGAAGCTTGAGCCCGAAAATCCTTCCTACAACTACGCTATGGGGACGGCCTCGACTTTTCGGCAAGACCCAGAAGAAGCTGTGCCTTATTTCGAGAAGTACCTCAAGCTGAAACCGCAGGACCCGCGCGGGAAGTTGGCGATCGGTGTCGTGCTTTGGCGGGCCAAAAATTACGACGCTGCCGTTCCCTGGCTGAAGCAAGCTGTGGACACACCGGAAACCGCTGCGACAGCGCACTATTACCTCGGCTCGATTGCCTTGCATGAACGCCGGTTTGACGAAGCTCTGAACGACCTGGAACTGGCCCTGAAAGCCCAACCCGCTTACGCCGACGCTTTGGCCCAACTTGGACAATACTATCTGGTGCGCAGGGACTACGAGCAGGCCGAGAAACAGATTCGGCGCGCGCTCGAAATCGATCCTGACCACTACTCCGCGAACTTCTATCTTTTGACTCTTTACACGCGCACTGGAGATTCACGGCGAGAGGCACAGGAGAGACACTTCGAAGAGCTCAAGAACCTCCTGAACGAGAAGACCCAAGAGTTGCTACGCATCGTTGAGGTCCACCCATTCGAAACTCCGTGAGGTTGCTTCCAGATACGACGCAGCGATTCGCCCCTGCTTCTGTCCGCCTGGGGTACTTGTCCGTGCTCCTGATCGCAGCGGGCGCGCATGCCCTTATCCAATCGCCCGCCTTAGCGAAGAGTACCGAAGTGTTCTATCGCGGCGACTACGCGCTGGCCGCTCAGCTGGCAGAGAAACATCTGCGCACCTCTCCGAATGACGCGGCCGTCCGCGTGATCTTGGCACGGGCCGATCTTGCCCAGGGGAAATTCCAACGCGCTTTTGAGGAACTGCGGAAAGTCCTCGTATCCGAACCACGCAACATCGATGCGCTCTACTACTTGGCGCTTGTTGCCCGGGAGCTTTCACAGCAGCAATATCAGAGGCTTGTCGCACTGGCTCCCGACTCCGATCGGGTTCACCAACTGCTCGCCGAAGCCGCTCTCGCCGCGGAAAATCAGACTGAGGCGGAGGCGGAATTCCAGAACGCCCTAAAAACCAATCCCGGCTCCGTCGAAGTCTCAACGGAGCTCGCTGAGCTGAAACGCACTCAATCCAAATTCGACGAGGCGATCACCTACTACACCCGGGCGGAAAAGGTCGGTCCCCTGAACTATGAGATCGCCTACGGGCTCGGTGCCTGCTACACGTACAAGCAGGACTACTCGCAAGCGATCGTGTGGCTGCGCAAGGCGGTTACTTTGGCTCCAGATTCCCCCGCAGGACGGTTTGCCCTTGGCAACGCGCTCTTCCAGAGCGGGCAGTTCGAGGCCGCCGTTCCGGAATTGAAGCTCTCTCTGCAACTCGAGCCACGGCTCAAGCAAGCTTATTTTCTCCTCGGCCGTGCCTACTCGAAGCTCGGCCGGAAGGACGAGGCCAAAGCGGCACTCAAGAAGCTCGACCAACTGAGCCGTTCACAGGTGCCCGGTCAGCACAGAGGATCTGCCAGCGATGCCAGTCCAAAACCTGACAACCAGTAGGGTTGGGTGAGACTCCCGGTCGAACTCAAATGCCCGGACACATTGGCTTGCGATAAATCATGCTTGGTCGATCAAAGTTCGTTCTGGCGTTTTTTCTCATCGCGGCGTTGTGCTGCCAGGGGGCGGCTCAGGAGCCCGACGACCGCAGAACGCAGCAACCGCAGTCCATGGGTGTCTCCACCGGCGCCCCGCACGCTCCGGTGAAGGATGCCCTCTCTCGTCCGATCACCGCCGGAGGGTTCGTAGACGGCGCCCCGGTCGTATTCACCGACGTCACGAAGGAAGCAGGGCTTGACAAATTCCACCACCGGTCCGGTACGCCCGAAAAGGCGACGATTCTGGAGACACCGGGTTCGGGTGTGGCCTTGTTCGACTACGACAACGATGGCTGGCTCGATATCTATTTGCTCAACGGGTCAACGTTCCCGGCTCTGAAAGGCAAAGAGCCTGCACCGCGCGCGATGCTGTTTCACAACAATCACGACGGCACTTTCACCGACGCCACGGACAAGGCAGGGGTGGCGAACGAGCGCTGGGGGTTCGGTGTAGCCGTCGGCGATTACGACAATGACGGCTGGCCCGACGTCTACGTCGCCAACTTTGGGAAGAACCGTCTCTACCACAACAATCGCGACGGTACTTTCACCGATGTAGCTGAGAAGGCGGGTGTGACGCTGGGCGGCTGGTCCACTGGAGGGACCTGGGGCGACTACGACCGAGATGGCTCCCTGGATCTGTTTGTTCCCGGATACGTGAAGTTCGATCCAGACCATCCTCCCGTCGCTGGCCAGGACGGGATTCCCTTGACCGCGTGCCAATTTCGCGGCGTGAGTTTTTTGATGTGCGGCCCACGCGGCCTGCCGGGAGAAAGCGACCATTTGTTTCACAACAACGGGGATGGCACATTCACCGACGTAAGCAAGAAGGCGGGAGTTTCCGATCCGCAGGCCTACTACGGGCTTGCTTCAGTATTTGTGGATGTGGACGACGACGGCTGGCTCGATTTGGCCGTGGCCAACGATTCTGTGCCGCGCTACCTCTACCGCAACCGTCACGACGGCACCTTTGAAGATCTGAGCTACCTGTCAGGATTTGCTCTCACCAATGAAGGGCTGGCGCAGGCCTCCATGGGAATCGCCGTAGGAGACTACAATCGCGACGGTCGAGTGGATTTCGGCATCACCACATTTTCCGACGACTACAAGACGCTCTACAGAAACGACGGTGACTTCAACTTCTCCGACGTCACCTACCCGGCGGGCTTGGGCAGTCCAACCATACCGTTCCTCGCCTGGGGGATCGGGTTCCTCGACTTTGATAATGATGGGCTGCTGGACCTCTTTGTCGCCAATGGCCACGTCTACCCGTCGGTGGATCGGCGGGATTGGGGAACAAGCTGGGCGCAACGTCCGCAGCTATTTCACAATCTCGATGGAGCCAAGTTCCAGGAAGTTCCGCCTGCGACGGGCAGCGGCTTGGCCGACGTGATTCCGGCGCGAGGTGCCGCCTTCGGAGATCTTTTCAACGATGGTCACATCGCCGTAGTGCTCAATAACCTGGACTCTACACCCGTGCTGCTCCGTGACGTGGTCAAGAATGCAAACCACTGGGTCACGCTCAAGTTGGTGGGCGGTCCCAAAGGGCCGCGCGATGCCATCGGTGCGAAGGTTTTCCTGACCGCGGGCGGAGTCCGGCAGCGAGCTGATGTAGTGAGTGGAGGGAGCTACGGCTCAACTTCCGATCCCCGCCTTCATTTCGGATTGGGCACCAATGCGAAAGTGGATAAGGTTGAGATCCAGTGGCCGAACGGGAAGAAGGAAGAGATTGTGGTTCCCGGCATCGATCGGATTCTCACGGTTGTGGAAGGACAGGGCCTTATCGACAAATAGTGGACCGGTTCTGCGACATCGGTAAACCCAAGGGATTCGGACTCTTGTTTCCGCACCAGCTCACTCGATGGCTCGCGTTTTTGTATCCGGCTGTGGGTGTCTTGCTGTCTTCGAGCGTTGCGTTCGCCCAGTCACAGCTGGAGAACGCAACCACCTTCACCCAATTTCGTCCGCGCCGGGAGATCCCCGGTGAACGGTTCGTGGGTCGTGAGGTTTGTGCAGGTTGTCACGGACAAAGGAACCGCACGCAATCACACACTTCGATGGCACAGGCACTGCACAGCGCGACGGGCAGCAGTGTGCTGCGCTCGCACTCTCGGATGACCTTCCGATCCGGACTGTACTCCTACGAGATCGTAGGCAATGGCGACCAAAGCCTCTATCGTGTGACCGATGGCAAAGAAACGATTAGCGAAGCAATACTCTACGCATTCGGGAACGCACACATCGCGCAAACCTACGTCTTCCGCCACAATGGAAAACTGTACGAAGGGCGCGTGAGCTACTACAGCGCGATTGCCGGATTGGATTGGACCATCGGAGATGTCCTGAACCCGCCGCCTAGCCTCGAAGAAGCCGCAGGCCGCGACATCAGCGGTGACGAAGCGCGCAACTGCTTCAGCTGTCATGGCACGGCCGCCACGGTCGATCACAAACTTCGGCTCGAAGGTCTGGTGGCGGGCGTGAGTTGCGAGGCCTGTCATGGGCCGGGAGGAAAGCACGTTGCGGCCATGAACTCCGGCGCGGGAGAGAATCTCTACATCTTCAATCCAAAAACACTCGAGCCCGAGGCTCTATCGCAGGAGTTCTGCGGAGCCTGCCACCGGAGCGTTGACATGGTCGCGATGATGCCAGACTTGGGCGGCCTGAACAATATACGTTTTCAACCCTATCGCATCTTCAATAGCCGCGGCCACGACCCCAACGACCGGCGCTTGGCCTGTACAGCCTGCCATGACCCCCATGTGGATCTAAAGCAGGAAGATTCCTCCTACGATTCAAAGTGCACGACCTGCCATCTGCCGCGCAGCGCGAACCCGGCCGGGAAACAGGAGAGCGGATCGGGGAGCAAACCAGCGTCCGCGGCAAGAACATGCCCCGTAGCCAATGAGCGCTGTGTGTCCTGCCATATGCCGAAGGTCGAGTTAGCGGGCGCCCACTTTCAATTCACCGACCATCGCATCCGGATCGTGAAACCCGGCGAGACCTATCCTTACTAGCGAAAGATTCGGCGCTTCCCCTCCTGACGAATTGAAACAAGGCTCGCGGCGCTGTGCGATGCTCACTTTCCTACGTAGCTGATCCGCCAGATCGAGTTGGAGCCATCGTCAGTGACCAGGAGCGAGCCATCCGGAGCGACCGTGATACCAACCGGGCGCCCCCAAGCGTGCCCATTGTCGACGACGAACCCGGTCATGAAATCCTCGTACTCCCCACTCGCGTGCCCGGTCTGGTGCAAAGGCACCCGGATGACCTCGTAACCCACGCGCGTCGACTTGTTCCACGAGCCATGCTCGGAAGCGAAAACGTCGCCCTGGTACTCTGCCGGGAACTGTTTGCCGTCATAGAAAGTCATCTCGAGCGATGCATTATGGGGCTGCAGTAAAACATCGGGCGTTATGGCTTTTTCCTTAAGCTCCGGGTGTTTCCCCTGGTGTCGCGGGTCTTGGTGGCCGCCGATGTACCACCACGGCCAACCGTAGAAACCTCCTTCCTGCACGTGCGTGATGTAGTCCGGCACCAGGTTGTCGCCCAGCGCGTCGCGTTCATTGACCGAGCACCACAACTCTCCCGTCTGCGGGTTAAGGGCGAGCCCGACTGGGTTGCGAATGCCGTACGCGTAGACTCGCATCCCCGAACCGTCGGGGTCGAACTCGAGGATGGCAGCTCGATTCTTCTCCCCAGGGGTGGTATCCGGGTCGTCGACGTTGGAGGCGGACCCGACCGAGACAAACATCTTCTTGCCATCGGGAGAGAACTGGATATCCCGCGTCCAGTGGCCTTCGGCCGCGGGCACATCTGCGATGTGCTCGGCCGGACCGCGCGCCTTCATGTCGCCCTTCTGATATGGAAAGCGGACCACCGCGTCCGTGTTGCCGACGTACACCCATTGCGGATCGGGCCCCGGAGGATAGAAGTTAATGCCAAATGGCCGTGACAGGCCGCTGGCAAATACCTGCATCTGCTCCGCCTTGCCCTTGCCGGTAATGCCGCGGAACACCCGGATGTCGCCGGCGTTACTCTCCGCGACGAAGAAATCGCCGTTGGGTGCGGTGCGAATCAGCCGCGGACCATCGAGTCCGGCGGCATACTGCTCCACCTGAAAGCCGGCCGGAACCTGCGGCCACGCGCCGTCTGGACGCGCTACCAATTTGGGGCCGTTGCCCGCGGATGCCGTCGCGAACGGCCGCGGAAGGTCCTTCACGGTGATCTTGCGGACATTCCCGGGCTTCTCGAAGCGGTAATCGGTAAAGGGCGCTTTCGGAGGTGGGGCCTTCGATACATCGACATCGCTATCCGGGCCGGGAGCGTTCGTTGACAACGCCTTCCCACTCCCCAGGGTTTTCACGTAGGTGATAATCTGCCACCTTTGCTGCTTGGGCAGCGTTGACCAGGACGGCATGCCATTTGGCTTATCACCTTTGGTGATGAACCAGAACATTTCACCCGAGGTCACCGCATGGATCTTTCCGTGCACGAATGCCGGAATATTTCCAGATCCTTCTCCGCGTTCGCCGTGGCAACGGGCACAGCGGAGATGATAGAGAGGCCTGCCGGCGGCTGCAGCTTGCGGGTCTCCTTCGTAGGGATTGGCAATCTGCTTGGCTGACGCGGGAGCGCTGTGGAAACGGGAGTTCTGAGCGTTCAACCCGGGAAACAGCAGAATTGCGGTCGCAAGTATCCCAATTGTGCCTGCAAACGGACGCGTGCTCTCGTTCAAAAGTCTCCTCCCACCACTAGAAAGCCGAATCGCGGACTACCGCGACGGGCGCGGCGCTAATATCCCTTCACCTTGATCACGAAATAGTTGAATTCCTGCGAACCATCGAGCAGGAGCTGATGCGGCACCCGGGCAGGAATTCGAATCACGTCGCCTGCGGAGATTTTCCTTCGGACACCGCCCTGAATGGTGCCGTTGCGCTTCTCATGGGGCCCCACGGTCTCCCCGTTGATCATCGTGCCACCGACCACCAGCGTCGCCGAGCCGGACTCGACCAAGAAGACATCGGTCTGGGTCTCGTGCCATTCGACCTGACCGTCGGCCTCGCGGTGGACTAGCAAGAAGCTTTCGTTACTGTAGTCGGAAAGCTGACGGACGGCGAAATGGTGTGGATCACGGGAGGCCTCGCCGCTCAAAGACGCACCTAGTTGCTTAAGGGACGCGGCGGTCCATTGTTCGAATCCCGGCGGCGCTGACTCCTGAGCCGTAACAACCAGCCATGGAATTACAAGCCAACCCAGCAGCCAAGGTCTTTTCATCGTTTCCTCGTGCCGAAGTTCTTCAGGTAAATCGACAAGACAATTTTACGACTTTCGCGCTTGTCTGTGTCTTCCCCTGAGCTCGCTGACTAGAACAGACTCTCCGCGCCCTCTATCTCCAGACGGGTGGCGCCCTGGAACGGAACCGTGAGCGTTCGAGCTTGCCCGTCAAAGCGGTAATCCGTCCCCTCTCGCAACGCGATTCCATTTTTCTTTAGGTGCGCCGCCTTCTGGCAATACACCTCCAGCGCGCCGTTGACTCCCAGGTCTCCGAACTCGACCGTCAACCCGCCACTTTTCGGTGTTGACTTTATGACCTGCACCCCACTTCCCGTAAAATAGGCAAACTGACTTTCCCGCTGCGCCGATGGAAAAACCTCGATTCGCAACTTCGGTTCCCAGTTCGCATCCCAGTTGTTGTTAAGCTTCACGATGTCTCCCCGCGGAATGATCGCTCCCTCTCGCACGAACAGGGGAATCACCCCGAGTGCAGCCGCCGCCGAGATGGAGGCCTTGCCGTCATACACCGAGTGCTTGTCGTTATAATTCATCCAGCGCCCCGCGGGCAGGTACACCGTGCGATGGGTGGCGTTTGCGGTAGCAACCGGAGCCACGAGAATTTCGCCGCCATAGAGGTACTCATCCCACATGTCGGTCAGATGCTCATCCGCCGGGTAGGCGAAGATCAACGCTCGCATGATCGGCATGCCCGTCTGCCTGGCCTGGTACATGTAGGACCGCGTATAGGGAATCAACTCGTGGTGCGCCTGAGCGTACTTCTGGGTGATGCCAACCAGTTCGTCGTCGTAGTCGTACCAAACGGTCCGCTTTGGTCCCAGGATTACTTCCATCATCGGACTGAACGCGCTGAACTCCAGCCATCGAGCCAGCAACTCTTTCGTGTTGTTCCCTGGAGCGAAGTAGCCGCCCGTATCGGAGCCCCACATGGGAAAATCAATGGCTCCTGCGCGTAACCCGTTCTTTATGGAGGTCTGCAGTCCGCCAAAATTAGACCACGAGTCCCCGTTCCAGATCGCGGCATATTTGCGGGACGTATCGTTGGCGTTGCGCGAGAACATGAAGTAGTCGTCCCCGTACGCCTTGCTGAGTCCTTCCGCAGAAAGTTTCGGGAACAGAACGGCGAGTTCATTCTGAGCTGAGTTGGGCAGTTCACCCTCTTCTCCACGATCGATCTTGTAGCCCTTGATACCCAGGCGAACGTACGCGTTCAGCTCTTCCTTCCACCACCCGTACACCTCGGGACGACGAAGGTCGGCAGCCGGCCACTTGTATGGGAACAGGTAGCCCTTCGCTGAAGCTTCCTGAAACATGTTTCCTGAACAACGGTTCGCAGTCCACAGCAGCAGATTCATGCCTCGATCACGGAGATCGCGAATCATCTTGGGCGGATCCGGAAACGAGGAATCGAAATCCATGCCACCCCAACCGAGTTCCCCGGAGCCGTAGGGCCGGTCCAGCCAGATTGCAGCCGCCGGAATCTTGAGCTTGCGCAGGCGATCGGCGTCGTCCATCACCTTCTCCTGGGCGTTGTGGACATCGCGTAGATCGTCGTGTTCGTCATCCCTCCACCAGATGCTTCCAAAAGCCCAGGTGGGAGGCATGATCGCGGGTCCCGCCAGCGCGTTGTAGCGGTTGAAAACATCCACATACGAAGGACCGTAAATGATGTCGTACTTCAGCTGTGAATCCTTGAAGGAGAAGACCGTCTTGCCGACTTGGGCAATCGCGTAGTGCCCCTGCGCAAGGCTTTCCACATAGATGCCATAGCGCCGGGAGGTTACGTAGAAGGGCGCTCTCGCACTCGCGTGATGGACGTAACGCTGGTTCCCGAGACCAAGGAAGTTTGCGTCCGCCCCACGATTATCGATGTGTCCCCCAAAGGGATACTCCCATACACCGTAGTAGTGCTCTCCTTGGTCATTGAACTGCTCCGAGATCTCATCGGGAGCGCCCTGGTCATAGGTTATGCGAACCTGCAACACTTCGGGTTTCACAAACGTAAACGTTACCTGGGCTCTGTCCGGACTGCCCTTCGGCAGCCGGTCTCGTCCCGCCAGCTCGACCAACAGGTCTGCCTTAATGCTGTCAGGGGTTTTCATCAGGTTGGCGGCTTCGGCAACCGGATACAATTCTGGGCCGAACGTAAATGCGGTGCTGTCCTGGGATACGAGTACCTCGCCCGTCGACTTTTCAACGACGCGATAGCAATAGGGATTGGACGTGATTTCGAGCCGCAAAATGGAAGATTCCAGGGTTTCGGCCGCGGGGGAGCACACCGAGCACGAAATCACCAACAAAATACCGAGCACCATCAGCAGCCAAGGACAATTCAGAGTCTTTTTCATAAGGACCTGCTGCAATATTTCTTGTCGTCATACTCAGCGGCAATTTCAGGCGTAAGGCGAGCCCATGCTGCGTGAGGAAGGCAAGGGATTCCTTTTGTGTCGGGAAGCTGTCGTTTTGCTCACAAAAGAGTTCTTTTTTGCTAAAGTGACGTGGGCCAGCAGGGACACGATAGGGAGCAGCAGCGCAAGTGTCAAACCGGAAATGCTAAAGCGAGATTTCAGGAAGACTAAAAAGACCGCAGCCTCGAAACCCATTGCGTCCCTGCACCCGGAGTGAATCCGCACCTCCACGCACTGGCACATGTTTTCGAGGATTGGACCGGGCTCAATGGATATTCACCAACTCCAACTGTTCCTCGCCGTGATGGAGTCGCCTAGCATGACCCGCGCAGCCGAGAAAGTTTGCTTGTCACCAGGCGCAGTCAGTCTTCAGCTCCATAACCTTGCCAGCGAATTGCACACCGAGCTCTTCGTGCGCAGCGGCAAGCGACTGACTCCTACCCCGGCCGCGTTGCGTCTGGCGGAGCACGCCAAGGCGGTGCTTAGGCTGACGAGCCAGATCAGGCAGGAGTTTGAGGACGACCTGAGTAGAGATTCCCGACCATTCCAATTCGCCACCGGCGTGACTACCCTGATCTACCAACTTGGCAAGCCGCTACGGCAGCTGCGGAAGCAATATCCCAAGGCGGATATACGCGTGACGGTAGGCGTGACCGAAGAGATTGTTGTCGGCCTGCATGATCGCCGTTTTGATCTGGGCTTGATCTCACTCCCTGTCTCCCCAGAGGGACTCAAGATCATGCCTCTGTTTGACGAAGAACTGCTGCTGCTGCGCCCGTCCTCCAATCGGGTGAGCGCCCGCCATATTGGCTCGATCCGCCCTTCTGAATTGGCTGGGGTTCCGTTTCTGCTTTACCCCAAACGAAGCAACATGCGGCTGGTCATTGATCGATTCTTCAAGGATATCGACGTGACCCCGCGGGTGGTGATGGAGGCCGATGATACCGAAACCATCAAGCGCCTGGTGGAATCGGGCTTCGGCTACTCCATACTTCCCGAACATGCACTCCGACAGCGCACTCGATTCCTACGGACGTACCGGGTCGAAGGGCATCGCTTGACGAGAAGTCTGGCGCTGGCAACGGTAAGCACGGACTACCCACGCAAACTGACCGACTCGATTGCGAATTTTCTGCTGACGAGGCTCACGAGCTAACCTTCGGGGGATCGACAGAGCCGGAATTCCGATGGCGCATCAATCCGCGCGCTGGTTCGTCCACCGAGCAAAGTTCGCGCAGAAGAGACGATTCACGTCGCGCTCAATATCCCGCCGGCTCACATTGCCACCGTCTCTGCACACCATCCGGTAGGATTCCGCAAGAATGGGACCAAGGGTTGCCCGCGTATTTCGCCACTTGTAGATCACCTGCTCCAGGACTCGGGCGTCGGAATGCTGCGGGATGAAGCTGGTTCCGAGCAGTTCGATGCGCTCCCGGGTGATCTCTTCCACGATGGAGGGATTGTTCAAAAACCACCAGCATCCAAAGGGCATAAGATTATTGAATTTTCGGGCATAGACGCACAGTTCGTGCTGATTCTCGCGGCTGAGCACACTCACGAGGAACCGGTTCTCCGGATGGTCCCGGCACAGATTCTCCACAGCAATCAGATCCGCGCGGCCGACAGCATCGCCGGCCAAGCGAATCCTGGGATTCACCTGTCGCCGCACCCCGATCATCAGCGACAGCGGCAGGCCGAACTCGAGACACGACGGCAGGACCGCCCCACTCAGCAATCGCCCAAGGACGTCGTTTTCCGGAAATTGGAACGTGTAGGGCAGCGAGACCGCCATGTATACAGGCCGCATCCGCGCCTGCCATTCCGCGAGAAACCTACGAACCTCCGCGATCGACTTTCCCGAAACGCTCTCGTCAACCTCGTAACCTTGAGCGACCAACTGCCGCCAGTGATTGGACCAGCCCCACAAGATCCGATCGAGCCGGAGCACTGCTTGAAATTGCGAGTGGCCCCCGACACCCTTCATCCAGACGAGTCGTTCTTCGGGATCAAGAGGATCGTTCGTCATCACCACCGTCCTCACCCCGGCCATTTCAAACACTTTTCGAATGTGCCCGTCGATCGTTTGAGCCCGGAAGAACGATCGCGCCTCATCCAGATCGGGGCTCTCGGTGGGGAGGTCGAAAGCTCTGAGAACGGCGATCACGCCGCGCGTGGCTTCTGAAACCGGGGTGTTTTCGACGAACAACGTCTGCCAGATTGCGTCAGCGCGATCTCGCCTAGTCAGCGTCCAGTACCGCTCGGGCTTCATTTCTGAAGAGCGAAAGAATTCCGCCTCCAGGTAATGATAGGTGAGCAGTTCGTCGATGCCCCACAGTCCTAGCCTGCCGAACGCAGGAGAGAACAGGTGAGTGTGCATGTCGATGAACTGTGTCGTCGACAGCACTTCTTCCACCGTAGCTTGCAGGTGGTCCGCAGGAAGCGAATCGGTGGAACAGAAGTTCCTTCCAGTGGCTGGTTGCTTGAAGGATGTAGCTTCCATTCTTGTGCCTGCACTAACCCTTCAGGGAACTTCTCTTTGGAGCTCTACGAAATGTCCTGACATACCCCAGCGGTTCCGGGTGTTCGCGGAATATAGGGCTCGTTCCTCGACCTGTCAAAGGAAAAAAACTGAAGACAAGATTCAGTGAGACTCAACGAAAGCGGGCCATTTCCCCCATATCGCCAATCCCGAGTCGGGATGCGGATCGACCGCATCGGCATGTCGGATCGAGCGCAATAAAGAATTCGTTCAAAAAGTCTCCACACTTTGAAGCGGCTTCTCACTTTATAATGCGCTCTTTCCGATGGGCGGTCGCCGGCAATCCCGTATTCGAGGTTTCTCTTCATGGGTCATCCGCTGCTTGATCTCAACAACAAGACCGCCGTTGTGATCGGCGGAACCAGTGGCATCGGCTTGGCCCTCAGCCAGGGACTGGCCCAGGCGGGCGCGAACGTGGTTCCTTCCGGCCGTCGTGCTGAACAGGTCCGCGCGGCCGTCTCAGCCGTTGCGGCGCTGGGACGCCGGTCGCTCGCCCAAACCTGTGATGTCACCGATAACGCCAGCCTGGAGGACCTGCTGCGGTTGGTGTGCGCTGAGTTCGGGAGCGTTGAGATCCTGGTGAACTGTGCCGGCTGGACCAAGCGGATGCCCACACTCGAATTTCCCGAATCAGACTGGGACGCGATCATCGCGACGAATCTGAACGGGACCTTGCGTGGCTGTCGGATATTCGGCCGGCACATGATCGAACGGCGATACGGTCGCATCATTAATATCTGTTCTCTTTCCTCCTTTGTCGGACTGTATGAGGTAGCCGCGTACTGCGCCAGCAAAGGGGCCGTCGCTTCCCTTACCAAGTCCCTCGCAGTCGAGTGGGCCCGGTCGGGAGTGTGCGTCAATGGACTCGTACCAGGGGTTCTGCGCACGGACTTGAATGCTGGCCTGCTCGACGGGACCGAGCGCGGACGGGAATTTCTCTTGCGCACTCCCATGCACCGGTTCGGCCACCTCGAGGAACTTGCCGGAGCGGCAGTCTTCCTAGCCTCGGATGCCGCCAGTTTCGTAACCGGCCACTTGCTGGTAGTCGACGGCGGCATTCTGGCCAGCGGTGTCAACCAATAGGGCGAACAGCAGATACTCCGGGCCGAGTGCCTCGACGCCCTTCAACGCGCCATCCAGCCACCATCCACGACTAGCACGTGCCCGTGAACATAGTCGCTCGCAGGGGAGCAAAGGAAAACGGCAGCACCCGCAAGGTCCCGGGGTTCACCCCAACGACCTGCTGGAATCCGCTCCAGGATTTGGCGACTGCGGTCCGGATCTTTTCGCAACTCCGCTGTGTTATCGGTGGCCATGTAGCCGGGAGCGATCGCATTGACGTTGATGCCTTTCGAGGCCCACTCGTTGGCCAACGCTTTGGTAAGCTGCATCACTCCACCCTTGGCGGCCGCATAAGCCGGAACCAGAATTCCACCCTGAAATGAGAGGACGGAAGCAATGTTCAGAATCTTGCCCCCGCCGCCTTTTTTCAGCATGGATTGACCAGCGAGTTGCGACAGCCGGAACATCGCCGTGAGATTGACAGCAATCAGGGCATCCCAGTCGTTCTGCGGGTACTCAACCGCCGGGGCCCGGCGTATTATCCCGGCATTGTTGACCAGAATGTCGATCGACCCGAAATCATCGATCGTTCTTTCGATCAACGCCGGGCACACTTTCGGATCCGATATGTCACCCGCCAGATAAAACGATTTCCTTCCCAGTGCGCGAATTTTCTCGCAAGGGGCGGTCCCCTCGGACGCACTTTTCCCGTGACAGCCGACATTGGCTCCCGCTTGTGCCAGAGCAAGAGCGATTTCAGCGCCCAGGCCACGGTGGGAGCCGGTGACCAGGGCATTTCCGCCGTCCAGTCGAAAGGCTTCCGTGATCATGCCTGGGCCTCTTGGCTGATCCTGGCTGGTTGAAATTCAGGTGTCAAAAGGTGAATCGCGGCCAGTGCCAGCAGATACGCCGAACCCGCCATCAGGAAAGGAACCTTGTAACTCCCAGTCCATTGCAGCACGTGGCCAACGATTCCCGCAATCAACATTCCGCCGAGTGCACCCGCCGCACCACCAATGCCCACCACCGAACCCACCGCCTGGGCGGGAAAAAGATCGGAGGTCAACGTAAACAGATTCGCGGAGAACCCTTGATGACCCGCGGCGGCCAAGCCAATCAGCAGAGCGGCACCCCACATGCTTTCGATGCGATACGCAAATACGATGGGAATCACGCTGAGGGCGCAGAGCAACATGGTGACCTTGCGCGCCACGTTGACGCTGACGCCGCGATGAATCATCCGGGACGAGAGCCAGCCGCCCCCGACACTGCCGATGTCGGAGATCAAATAGATCACCAGGATGGGTACGCCGATCTTCGTCAAAACCAAGCCGTGCCTGCGCTGCAGAAAATCGGGCACCCAAAACAGGTAGAACCACCAGATTGGGTCGGTCATGAATTTTCCCAACACGAACGCCCACGTCTGACGATGTGGAAGGAGTTTAGCCCATTTCATTTTCGTGATCGGCGCCTGCGGGTCACAGCGGATATACGCAAGCTCGGCCTTGGAAACCAGTGAGTGCTCATCCGGTTTGCGATAAAACAGCAGCCAAAACACGAGCCAAACGAAGCCCATCGCGCCCGTGATCAGGAATGCCCAACGCCACCCCCAGTGGACCGCAATCCAGGGCACGACCAATGGTGTAATACTGGCGCCCACGGTCGTTCCGGCATTGAAGATTCCCGTAGCCAGCGCGCGTTCTTTCTTCGGAAACCATTCCGCGATGGTCTTGATGCTGGCCGGGAACACACCCGACTCCCCAAGTCCCAGGGCGAAGCGGGCGATGACGAAGCTGCCAAAGGAACTTCCGATGGCATGCCCCATCGAAGCCAGGCTCCAGAAAACCATCGCCAGGGCGTAGCCCAGCCGTGTCCCGAGACGATCCACCAACCTGCCCGCCATCACCATTCCGACTGCGTAGGCGCCCTGGAAGATCACTACGAGGTTGCCGTAGTCGATGTCGTTCCATCCCAAATCATGCTGAAGAGTGGTTTTGAGGACCCCTAGGACCTGGCGGTCCATGTAGTTTTTGGTCACGCCGAACAATAGGAGAGCGCAGACCATCCAACGAAAATGACCGGCCCGCCAAGGTAAGCCGCTCACTCCCGGTTGCGCCCCTTTTGCGGCCTCAACCCCTGCATTCGAAGCCTCGACGCTGAGTGCAGCGATAGGATCCATCAACGTAATCCGCTACTTTCTCCGGCCCGCCTCCAACCCGGAGGGCCCCTGCTCGAATCCTCGCTGTACGTTGACCACTCCGAACTGGCGATCTTCGACCTCGCGGTGCGCCGCCATGGCCCACAAAAAGCAAATACGATGCCCCGGAACCGAAACGTTCGGATGGTATCCGGCGGGCATGAGTACCGCGTCGCCGTCGCGCACGACCGTCACCAGTTCCGGATAGTCGGTATTGTTATACACAAGTTGAATGCCGAAAGCAGGGTCCGGCATGTTGAAGTACACGTAAATCTCTTCCAGCATCGCCGCATGTTCGTGTGGCGGCCAACTTGTCCAGTTGCCGGGTTCCGAGTCCGTAAACCCGGCGATCAGTCTCCCGGCCTCAATGTTTTCGGCGAGCAGCATGTTCAAATGACGGGTGCATCCGGATCCGCCGGTACTGAATTTTAAGCCAGGATCCTTCGAAACTTCCGAAAAGCGCACAACTTGCAAGGGGTAGTGGTTGGTGACGTCGGTGGAGAACTCGGCGAAATCCACGCTCGCTTTCGCCATAATTTCTACGGAAGCGTCCCTCGGGATGTAGATCGCGTCGTATGGTCCCAGCTGGGCTTCATGGGCGCCCACCCGCACAGTAGCTTGTCCCGATAGGCAGATCAGTCCGGTTTCGCGGTCTTCGGTAGCAAATGATTCGGCGGGGGTTGTGGCGTTCAAGATGATCCGCCCGTAAGCAAGATGGCGAACCGCGCTGTTGCGGGGGGTGACGGAGATGTGCCGTCCAGTCGGGCGTTGGTGTGGCGGAAAACCATTTGGTCCCTTGCGACTTCCACTTCGCTTGCCATTCGAGATCCCGTTCTTCAGGCCCGGGCGACCGTCCCTTGCTCGCCGCCAGGGCGATTTCGCCCGCGCTCCTGGCGCAACGTTACGGTTTCCGGAAACCCGGCCCGCTGTGATTCCCGCTGCCTCGCGAGTCGGAAACCGTATCGCCGGGCATCGTCCTAGGAGGTTCTAAGGACGTCGGATCGCCGCACACACGTCCGCCTGCGATCCGGCGCAGGAGTTGCGACCACCGCCATCGCAGAATAGGAATCGCTCCGCCGATGTGTCAAACCATAAAAATTGAAAATGAATTTCAGCAAGACTCAACAGGAACCCTCCCAAACCGGTGGTTTTTATCTTGAATTTGCACTTGGCGATTGCTATACCGCAGTACGACGGCAAATGACAACCATCCTTCGTTCTAAGCGCAGGGCCTCTGGCGGGAGTTTCGTGGGATGACCCGATCCGCCCGCTCGGTCGCGTCTCCACGGGTCGTCAGCATTGACGATCTGCGCCCTTTGGCCCGCCGCCGCGTACCGAAAGTGGTTTTCGATTACATCGATGGCGGGGCCGAAGGCGAGGTCACCCTTCGGGAAAACCGCCGTGCATTTGACGAGGTCACCTTCCGCCCGCGCCCAGCTGCGGTTGTGCCCCAGTGCGATCTGCGCACGCGAGTGTTGGGCTCGGAGTTGTCCCTCCCCGCGCTGTTGGCGCCGGTGGGGTACCTCCGCGTGATGAACCCTGCGGGTGAAGTCGCTGCCGCACGGGCAGCGGGTGCCGCGGGTACGATATTTGTTCTCTCCACCGTATCGGGGCATCGCCTGGAAGATGTGAAGGCAGCCTCGCGTGGCCCGGTTTGGTATCAGCTCTATCTGATGGGAGGCCGGGAAGCAACCCAGGCTGCCGTTCAACGAGCTCGCCTTGCAGGTTTTACTGCCCTGGTCGTCACTATCGACACCCCGATCGCGGGGATGCGCGAGCGCGACTTCCGGAACGGCATGAAGGAGCTGCTGGGTGGCGATACTCTGTCGAAGATTCCGTTCTTGCCGCAGTTGTTCGCGCGACCAAGATGGCTGGCTGCATTCTTGCTCGATGGCGGCCTTCCCAAGTTACCGAATATTGTCATCCCCGGCCGCGGTCCGATGCAGTTGAAAGAGGTTCCCAACGTGATCGCGCGCCAGGCCTTCTCCTGGGAAGACTTGCGCTGGATCCGCGACGATTGGGAGGGCCCGATTGTGATCAAGGGCGTCCTGACCGGAGACGATGCCCGCCGCGCGGTCGACGAAGGCGCGGCAGCCGTTATCGTGTCGAACCATGGCGGACGGCAGCTGGATGGCGTTTCCGCCTCCTTGCGAGCGTTGCCCGAAATCGTGGCGGCCGTGAACGGACGGGCCGAAGTGCTGATGGACAGCGGCATTCGCCGGGGTACCGACATCATCAAGGCGCTTTGCTTGGGAGCCCGCGCAGTTCTCTGCGGGCGCGCATGCGCCTATGGATTGGCGGCTGCCGGTGAGGCCGGTGTGGCACGTGCTTTTGAAATCTTGCGGGCTGATATGGAGCGCGCCCTCAAGCTCCTGGGGTGCGGATCCGTGGCCGCTCTCGATCGCTCGTACGTGGACGCGTCCTGGCTACCCGATTGATTTGCGGACCTTGGACGATGAAGCCAGCAGTACTGCAAACAAATTCCTGTAGTCGAGATCTATGGAGGGTGCGATGAGAATCTCTCGATGTGCGCTGAGTGCGGTTCTGCTTGCCCTAGTTGCTGTTGCAACCGGGACGATTGCAATGGCACAAACCTCGAGCGGGGCGTCATCCCCGCAAGTGGCACCAACGCCACCCATGGGCTGGAACAGCTGGAACAAGTTTGCATGCAACGTAAGCGAACCATTGATCCGCGAAACCGCGGATGCGATGATCAGCACTGGCATGCATGCAGCTGGCTACCAGTACGTGAACATCGACGACTGCTGGCAGGTCAGCCGTGACGCGCAAGGAAATATTGTCGCGGATCCAGTCAAATTTCCTTCCGGGATCAGGGCGCTCGCGGATTATGTCCACAGCAAAGGATTGAAACTCGGGGTCTACACCGATGCCGGCAGGCTGACCTGCGAGAAGCGTCCCGGCAGCCTCGATCATGAATTCCAGGATGCGAAGACCTATGCCTCATGGGGGGTGGACTACGTCAAGATTGATTGGTGCCACGCCGAAGGTCTCGATCCGGAAGTGCAATACGCGAAATTTCGCGAGGCGTTGTCCCAGGCAGGACGACCCATCGTATTTAGCATTTGCAATTGGGGAGTCAAGGCGCCCTGGACATGGGGGCCTTCGACCGGCAATCTCTGGCGGACCACCGGAGACATCAAGGACACTTACGACCGCATGTCGGTGATCGGGTTCTCCCAGAACGGCCTGGAGAAGTTTGCCGGTCCCGGGCACTGGAACGATCCGGACATGCTTGAGGTCGGCAATGGCGGCATGAAGCGCGACGAGTACCGCACCCACATGGCGCTGTGGGCCTTGCTGGCGGCTCCTTTGCTCGCTGGCAACGACCTGCGAAGCATGACAGCCGAAACCAAAGATATGCTCACCAACGCGGAAGTCATTGCTGTAGATCAAGACCCAAAAGGCATGCAAGGGCACCGCGTGTGGGACGAAGGCCCCCTGGAAATTTGGGTCAAGCCCCTCGCGAACGGAAGCCGTGCGGTGGGTCTGTTCAATCGCGGTGAATCAAGCCTCAAAATCACGCTCGATTTCAAAATGCTGGGCGGAGCAGGCTCTCTCAAGTTGCGCGATCTTTGGGAACACAAGGATCTCGGCGAGATTGAGAACTCCTACACGGCAGACGTGCCCAAACACGGCGTGGTGTTGCTGACGGCGTCCAAATGATTTCGAACCGGATCGCAGTCGCGCACTCAAAATCTCCTTCAGGAGCCCGCGCCCGGCCCTACTGCCACGACGAAATACGTGGCCGGGCTGGTGCCGATATTCTTGATTCCATGCTCCTCGTTCGAGTGCACAAATCCCACCGAACCGGGACCCAGAAGGTGGCTCGCGCCTTTGATCGTGAGCTCGACCGTCCCCTCCCGGATAAGCCACATCTCAGAGTGGAGGTGATGGTGTGCCCCGTGCGGCGCGCCGCCGGGAGGCAGTGTGGTCTCGTGCAATTCCAACGACTCGCCGGTCGCAAGCTTTCCCTTAAGAACCGGCCGGATCTCGGCATTGTTCGAGACATGGGTCGGCAGCTTATCGAACGGAAAGGTGGCCGATGGCAGCGAGCTGTCTTCTGCGGCGAGAGCCTCTAGACCAGCCGCCATGGGAAAAAGCGCCGCGAGCAGGCAACATGTTTCACGCCGGGTTATGGACATATGCGCCTCGTATGGAAAAGGTCTTGGCGGAGCGTGTCCGAGTTCGCCCACATCAGCCAGCACCTCGAGCGTTTGGCACACGCACCGCGTGCCAGATTACCGCACTAACCAGCCACGATGCACGGATCCGACTCTTTTAGGGTTGCTGAACCAACCTTTTAGAAATTCTAGTTTGACATTCCTTCATTAGTGGGTCATTTTCCCTCGCCGGGTACTCGTTGCTGATCGCGCGAGACTCAAGACTTTAGAGCCTGCGCGGAGGGAAGCACCCATGAAGAACCTCGTTGTGATTGGGGTTTTGGTCGTTCTGGCCTTTCCACGGTTGTCCCACGCGCAAGGTTTGGGCAGCATCGTCGGCACCGTTACCGATCCCTCCGGGGCCGCAATTCCGTCGGCCAAAATCACCGTGACGCAGTCAGGGACAAGCTTCTCGCGCGTGGCCATTTCTAACGCAGATGGATCGTATGTGATCTCATCCCTCAGCCCGGCCGACTATTTCTTGAGCGCGGAGGCCAAGGGATTCAGTCTTGCGAAGCAGAGTATGACCCTGCTTGCCGATCAATCGCTCACTGTGAACGTGAAGATGCAGCTGGGCATGGCGAATCAGGTGGTCGAGGTGGCGGTCGACAACGTGCAAGTGGATACGTCAACGTCCACGCTTAGCCAGGTAATCGAGCAGCAGCGTATCGCCGAGCTGCCCCTGAATGGCCGCAACGCGGCGACCCTGACGCTGCTGGTTGCCGGTGCGGTCAACTCCCCCAACGGAGGCGCTGACCAGGGAGCGACCAAGACTTTCCCGGGAGCGGTAACTTTTTCAGCCAACGGCGCGCGGCAGAACACGATCAGCTATCAGCTCGACGGCGGGAACTACGTGGATGAGTACACCAACGTGAATCAGCCGTTTCCCTTCCCCGACGCGCTGCAGGAATTCAGCGTCCAGACGAGCAACTACAGTGCGGAATACGGGGAAAATGCCGGCGGCGTGGTCAACGTGATCACCAAGTCCGGCGCCAACAGCTTCCACGGCGACGCATTTGAGTTCGTGCGCAATCCCACCTTCAACGCGCAGAACTACTTTGTCACTCCGACGACCCCGGACCGGGTGAAACGCAATCAATATGGGGGTACCATTGGCGGCCCTATTCTCCGCAACAAGACTTTCTTCTTTGCCGGATATCAGCGCACGGCATTTCGCAATCTCCTGCTCGGAAGCTCGAAGGTCGTGGGTCAGTCTGATATCAGCAGTTTTCTGAGTGCAGGGCCGTTTGGAACCCCCGGGATCATTGATCCTGCCGTGGCGACGATGATCGGAGTTATCCCCGGCTGCAATGTCGTCGGATGTGGCCCCGCTTTCAACGCAAACGCCGGACAGCCTGATCCCAACGCCAAGTTCGAACTCGCCGGCGCCATCCCAGCCGGATCCAACCCAACCCTTCCGTTCTCGAAGCCCGACACCGAGAACTTCGATTCGGCGATCGGCCGGTTGGACCATTCGATTGGGCCGAAAGACAAGCTCACAGCTCGTTACGAATTCGACCGGTTTGGGAAGGCAGCAGTGTTCAATCCCCTTTTGCTCATTGCCTACACGGATGCCACGTTCTCCATCATCGCCCAAAATGCCCTGATCCACGAAACCCATCTCTTTTCCCCCCGCCTCGTCAACGATTCTCGGTTCGGTTACTCGCGCGAGGTATCGCACCGGGGACCTTCTCCTAGCGCCGCCAACGTGACCGCTTTCGGCACGAGTCTGCCGTTTGAACCCACTCCCAGCGCGATCCAGGGAGTTGGGGTGAAGGGCGGATTCACCTTCGGAGACAATCCCGCCGCTTTCTTCACACGGAACAATTTCACCTGGAGTGACGACGTAGGCTGGGAAAAAGGGAAACACGACATTCACTTCGGCGGGACGATCGAGCGCAGCCGGGTCGATCTCAACAACCAGTTCAATCAGCCTGGAATTTTTGGTTTCGGTACGCAGGACAACTACCGGTTCGGCGGGACGACGTTCGCCACCTATCAGCTTTTTCTGGCTGGCATCCTGTCTGACGGCAGCGGGGCCGGCAACGGCTACGCTGTGCAACAGGGAGCGGGCGAGTTTAAGCACAACCGCAACACCTTCTCCGGTGTGTATATCCAGGACAACTATCGTGTGGCTCGCCGCCTGACTTTGAATCTTGGGGTGCGCTATGAACCGGCCCTCGCCTGGCGGGATGTGGGGGATCGTTGGTCCCAGGTCAACCTAGCCGCGATGGCAGCCAACACTATCTCCAAGGTGTATCCGAACGCACCTCCCGGCGTCTTCTTTTCTACAGTGAATGGGATTAGCGACCCGGGGATGCCGAGAAATGCTCTGAATGCCAATCTGAAAGGCTTCGCCCCGCGAGTTGGATTTGCCTACGACGTTTTTGGGGATGGGAGAACCAGTGTGCGCGGAGGATTCGGCATTTTTTACGACTCGCGTGTGATGGGCATGCTCAGCAACCGCTTCGTGGACGAATGGCCCTTCAGCCCGCAGTTCATACTTTCGACTAGCAGCAATAGCGCTCCGACCGCAGCTTCTACTGCCGGTTCCTTCAGCGATCCGCTCTGTACGCAGGCTGCGACCCAGGCGGCCCTGAATTGTAGCGGGGCACAAGCCGCTTCCTATCCAACTTTCCCGAGTCCTTTCCCCGCTCCGACCAGTTTCGCCTACTCCCCGGCGTTCAATGAGATCGCCCTGACCTACGACCCGAGCGGCAGGTACAAAGTGCCCACAACATATGAATGGAACCTGACCGTCGAGCGTCAACTGCCGTCGAACGTGGTTGCGCGCATGGCCTATGTCGGCTCGCGAAGCATCCACATCCTGGAAACTCAGGACTACAATGCGGGCGCGCCGAACAACATCGGCAAGGCCAGCCCCGGCGTGGCCAACTTGCTCGTGAAGGCCGCCAGCGGCGGGAAGTTCAACAGCAACACGTTTTCAACCGTACAGGCGAATATCACCGACATCAGCGCGATCTACCATTCCCTGCAGACGTCGGTCGAGAAGCGCATGTCTCACGGCTTCACGGTTCTGGCCAACTACACCTACTCGAAGAGCCTGGACGATCTCCCGTTCGGCGAAGCAGTGTCGGGCTTTGACAGCGGCTACTCGGCGCTGCCCTTGAGCGACCCGAACCGCCATCGCTTCGACTACGGACCATCTGGGTTTGATCACACCCACGTATTCAGCGGGTCCTATGTATGGCAAACACCGAGCTTGAAGTCCTCCGGATCATTCCTCCGCCACGTGCTTGGTGACTATGAACTCAGTGGGATCATCTCAGCCTTGAGCGGTCGTCCGATCACTGTGCTGCAAGGAACGGAAATCTCCGGCACGGGAATCGGCAACGACCGAGGAACACTGATTGCCGGCGGCGACCCCTACAGCAGCGCTTCGTGCGCTGGCGTCACCGCCAAGTGCGTGAGTTGGCTCAACCCGGCTGCGTTTCAACCCACCAAAGTTCCGGATCCGGCGAACCCGGCGAATACAATGAACAACCCCGCCATTTTTGGCACCTTCGGCAATATCGGCAAAAACACCTACCGTTTGCCCCGGACCTCGGGTTGGGACGTGCAGCTCTCCAAGTACATCTCGTTCACCGAACGTTGGAAGCTGCAACTCCGGGCCGAGTATTTCAACGTCCTGAATCACCCCAACTTCGCGCCCGAGAGCACAAGCTGCAATGGCCCATGCGCGACTGACCAAATCAGTTCCTTCGACAAGCTGAACGGCAACTCCGCCTTCGGCACCTTCAGAGCGGGACAGGGAGCGGATCCCCGTATCGCTCAGTTTGCCTTGAAAGTCATCTTTTAGGGACCATCTGGGCCTCTTGACTTCACTCCTATACCGCAGGGGACCTTTGTCCGAACCGCTACCCCTCCCAAGCCAGGTTCCTTCCGGATATAGCGGAGCGCAGTGCCGGACATCACCCTGCCTTTTCATCCGTCCGCACCAGCTGGAAAATCAAGACAGAACGACAACACTGGGGGAAAGTGATCATGTACGAAGAGAATGCGGGGAGAAGAAACTTCTTGAAAGTGACCGGCGCGGGCATTGCGGGCACCGCGATGGGCGCAACATTGCTCCCCGCTGCGGCCGACTCGCCGGCAACGGTACAAAGCGAATATGACGTGAGAGCGTTTGGGGCCACCGGGGATGGCAAGACACTCGACACACCCGCCATCCATCAAGCGATCGAGGCGGCGGCCGCCGCCGGGGGCGGAACCGTGCGCTTCCCTGCCGGCACGTACCTCTGTTATTCAATCCACCTCAAGAGCAATCTTGTTCTCTACCTCGGTCCGGGGGCAACCATCGTGGCGGCCGACTCCCCAGCCGACGGCAAGGGTGGAGGCTACGATCCGCCCGAGCCCAACGCCTGGGACAAATATCAGGACTTCGGCCATAGCCACTGGCAGAACAGCCTTATCTGGGGCGAGGAGATCGAGAACGTATCCATCCTGGGGCCGGGCCTCATTTGGGGCAAAGGCTTGAGCAGAGGCGCCCGGGACGCTGCTCTGGTCGCTGGCGTGGGCAACAAATCCATCAGCCTGAAAAATTGTCGTAATGTCCTGCTGCGCGACTTCTCCATCCTTCACGGCGGCCACTTTGCCATTCTCGCCACTGGCGTGGACAACCTCACCCTCGACAACCTCAAGATCGACACGAACCGCGACGGCATGGACATCGATTGCTGCCGCAATGTGCGCGTCTCGAATTGCAGCGTCAATTCGCCGTGGGACGATGCGATTTGCCTGAAGAGTTGCTACGGACTTGGCTTTGCGCGGTCAACCGACCATGTCACCATCACGAATTGTTACGTCACCGGCGGCTATCAGGAAGGCACGCTGCTCGACGCAACTTTCAAGCGCATCGGTCCCGACGACAAAGCTCCGCGCAACGGGCGGATCAAGCTGGGCACCGAATCCAATGGCGGCTTCCGCAACATCACGATCTCCAACTGTGTGATCGATGATTGCCGGGGACTGGCTCTGGAGACAGTAGATGGCGCGCTGCTGGAAGACATCTCCATCAGCAACATCACCATGCGCGGCATTACGGATGTGCCGCTGTTCCTTCGCCTGGGCAGTCGAATGCGCGGTCCGGACGGAATTCCGGTCGGCAAGTTGCGGCGCGTGAATATCAGCGACATCGTGGTCTCACGCTGCGCTTCACGCCAGGCTTGCCTCATAACCGGCATCCCCGGTCATTTCGTTCAAGACGTAAGACTCAGCAACATGTTTATCCTTCACGAGGGGGGTGGCACCAGGGAAGATGCACAGATCCAACCCGCTGAACTCGAGAACGTCTATCCAGATCCCAACCGTTTCGGCTCCATGCCCGCCCACGGCTTCTACATTCGCCACGTAAAGGGCATCGAGATGCACGATATCGACGTCCGTTACGTGAAAGAAGACCTTCGGCCCGCGTTCGTCCTGGACGACGTCGCCGGTGCGAACTTCATTCACGTCAAGGCCCAGCATGCCGCCGACACACCGAGCTTTGTGCTCAAACGCGTGGAGGACTTTAGCCTGTACCTTAGCCAGCCTCTCCCTGATACGCATTTGGAAAAGGTGGAGCAAGGAACACTGTAACGACGTGGAGAGAACATCACGGTACCAGGGCCATCCCCTACGGCCTACCCGGAGGTATTCGAATCTGGACGTCGCCGCTTGTCGCCTCGCTCCCGATCGGAGGGTCGGGCGATCATTGACTGACGGGCCCCCGGCCGCCGGGTCTCAGTGACCGCGGCGTCCAGTCGTGCCGCGAGCGCGGTGAAGGCGGGTGTGGGGCCATTCCAGCGCAATTGGTCTACGTCGTCAAAGAGTGCGATATCGGTCCGGAGCGTCGCGAGCGTCCGGAACAACAGCGCGCGGTCCCGCTCGCGGCAGAGAGTGTCTGCGAGGGCACGCGCGTTTGCGACGTTTACGCGCCACTCGCGACAGTCCATCGGGATGGATTCAAGATGGACAAACTTGGCGAGAACGGCAGCCGACGACTTCGCACCCCAGCCTGGCAGCCCCGGGTAGCCATCGGCCGCGTCGCCCACCAGTGCCAGATAGTCGGGGATCGATACGGGTGAGACCCCGAACTTCTCGATCACACCGCCCTCGTCCAAAGTCACGCGCGTCCGGCGATTCAGCTGGACGATGCGCGTGCCGCGCACGCATTGAGCAAGATCCTTGTCCGGTGTGCAGATGATCACGCGCTCGACACCTGCATGAAGAGCGGCCGTGACCGCTGCAGTGGCTAGCGCATCGTCCGCTTCGAACTCAACCATCGGCCAGACGACAATGCCAGCCGCTGAGAGGACTTCTTCGAGCAGTGGGAATTGTGCCAACAGGTCCGGTTCGATGCCTTCGCCGGTCTTGTAACCTGGCCACAATTCGTTACGAAAAGATTCGATAATATGATCGGTGGCAACAGCAATGTGCGTAACGCCGTCTTTCATCATGCCCAGCACCGACGCGAGCACGCCTCGGACCGCGGCTACCTCCCGCCCATCCGAATCCCGCGCGGACGGCAGGGCGTAGTAGTGCCGGAACAATTCGTATGTGCCGTCGACCAGATAGATGTCCAGGGTGCAGCTCCTACACAACGCTATAGGACCGTGCCACCTCGATCCACTGCCGGAGCGGAAGTCGATGGGCGTCCTACTCGTTTCGTGTCTCTTTCAGAAACGTTCCCTCTTGGAGTTCCGTGAACGCCTGCTGAAGTTGTTCCTGCGTGTTCATCACGATCGGGCCGTACCACGCCACCGGCTCCTCAAGAGGCTTTCCCGAGACCAGGAGAAACCGGATGCCATCGTCTCCCGCTTGTACAGTGACTTCGTCGCCCCGATCAAAGACGATGAGGGAGCGGTTGTCTGCCTGCGCGGGAGGAGTGGTATCCGCCCACTTGACTGCCTCCGTCGGCACCGCCAGCGGGCCGGAGGCGTTGCAGAATCTCCCGGACCCGGAAAAAACGTAAGCGAAAGCGTGGCGAGTCGTTTCAACCGGTAGGGTCTTTCTCTTGCCGGCAGAAACCGATACATCGAGGTAGATCGGTTCGGCGGCGATGCCGTCCACGGGACCTGTCTTTCCCCAAAACTTTCCGCAAACCACTCGAACATGAGTGCCATCGTCGTCCTTGACCTCAGGGATGTCAGGAGCCTTCACTTCCTGGTAGCGGGGTGCGGTCATTTTGAGTGAAGAAGGAAGATTCGCCCACAATTGGAACCCATGCATACGGCCGGCCTGGTCACCCTTGGGCATCTCCTGGTGAATGATTCCGCTTCCGGCGGTCATCCACTGCACGTCGCCGGAGGCAATGGCGCCGCGGTTTCCCATGCTGTCACCGTGCTCCACGGTTCCGGCGAGGACGTAAGTGATTGTCTCGATGCCGCGGTGGGGATGCCAGGGGAAGCCCGCTAGGTAGTCCTCCGGCACGTCATTGCGGAAGTCATCGAGCAAAAGGAACGGGTCGAAGTCCTTCGTGTCTCCGAAACCGAATGCGCGGCGCAAATGCACGCCTGCACCTTCGAGGGTGGGTTTGGATTGAACGAGCCGCTTCACGGGTCGAATCGACATACGGGTCTCCAGTGCTCAGAGTCACAATTACTCTTCCGGTGCTTTTGCACAGTTTTCGCGGCGGGCGTCTTGGTCTGGTCTCAAGTAAACGGTGTCTACTTCCTGAGATTGGATGTAACAGTCGATGCTTTGGAACTAGAGATTTGCCGAACGCCGCAATTCACCGCGGAGCCCCCGATCACAGTGGCTGGAAACTTGGGGAGCGAGAGCCCGGCTCTCTGGCGGCGTGGACTGCCGCCAGGGAAATCCCCCAGGGAAATAAGGAGCGGCGCAGGTGGCGTTGCCGCCGCTCGCCAGGTTGCCGCCCAGTTCGGCCACCCGGGGCTCGCGAGCAGGGACGCCGTGTGAGACCTGACCATGGTTCGGTTACAATCCTGCTGGATTCGACGCTGTTCCAGGGAGACTCCATGCCCCGATTCTCGTGCCCTCGCGTTCACCTCGTCCTTATTTGCCTCATTTGCCTTCTTTTCGTCCTGCCAGGTGCGGCGGAAAGCAACACCGGACCGCGCTTCTCGATTTCCTTCCCGAAAGCTCGGGGTGACCGGCCTATCGACGGTCGCTTGCTCCTGTTGCTGTCCACCGACCCTTCCGAAGAGCCGCGCATGCAGATCGATGATTCCCAGCGTTCCCAGATGGTCTTTGGGATGGATGTTGAAGGGATGCGGCCCGGACAACCGGTGATCGTCAACGATTCCGCTTTTGGTTACCCTGTCCGCAACTTGCGAGATGTTCCAGCGGGAGAGTACATCGTTCAGGTGGTTCTGCATCGCTACGAGACCTTCCATCGGGCCGACGGCTACACGGTAAAGCTCCCCATGGATCGCGGTGAAGGACAGCACTGGAACCTGGCGCCTGGCAATCTGCATTCAACTCCCCGCAATATCTCGATGGATTCTTCGAGCGAAGCAATCTCCATCGTGCTCGATCAGGAGATCCCGCCCATTCCGGCTCCGAAAGACACCAGGTACATTCGACATTTGAAGATTCAAAGCGAACGGCTCACCAAATTCTGGGGTCGCCCGGTCTTCCTCAGCGCGAATGTGTTGCTTCCGGAAGGCTTCGATACCCACCCGAGCGTCTCGTATCCGTTGATCATCGCCGAGGACCACTTCAACGCGGATTTCGCGGGCTTTCGCACCGAGCCGCCCGATCCTAACCTGAAGCCGGATTACAGCGAACGCTTCCACGTCTCCGGGTACAACCGCATCCAGCAGGAGGAAGCCTACAAGTTCTATCAGCAGTGGATCGCGCCCGGGTTCCCGCGCATCCTTGTCGCCGAAATCAACCACGCCAATCCTTACTATGATGATTCGTACGCAGTGAATTCCGCGAACCTCGGACCGTACGGGGATGCGATTGAAATGGAGCTCATTCCCGCAATTGAGAAGCAGTTCCGGGGGATCGGGCAGGGCTGGGCTCGGTTCGCCTACGGCGGCTCCACTGGCGGCTGGGAGGCCATGGCCGTCCAGATGTTCTATCCCGATCATTACAACGGAGCCTTCATCGCCTGTCCCGATCCAGTCGACTTTCATGCTTACACCACCGTCAATCTGTACCAAGACAAGAATGCCTTCTACCTGCAGGGCGCGCACACGCAGATCGCTCAGCCAGGGATGCGGAACTATCTCGGGCAGACTCTGGCCACCGTGCAGAGTGTGAACCAGTACGAGCTTGCCCTGGGTTCACGGGGGCGTTCCGGAGAGCAATTCGACATCTGGCAGGCCGTCTTCGGGCCCGTCGGCGAAGATGGCTATCCCAAACCTATCTTCAACAAGGAAACCGGGAACATCGATCCCGCCGTGGCCGAGTACTGGAAGGAGCACTACGATCTAAACGCTATTCTGCAGCGCGACTGGGCAACCTTAGGCCCCAAGCTCCAGGGCAAACTTCGCGTTTATGTCGGCAGTGCCGATACTTACTTCCTGAACAACGCCGTGTACTACCTGGAGGATTTTCTCAAGTCAACCACGACTCCGCCCTACGATGGAGAGGTCAAGTACGGTGATCGCGCAGAGCATTGCTGGAACGGCGACCCGAATTTGCCCAATTATCTCTCGCGCCTTCACTACCACACCATGTATCTGCCGAAGATTCTTGAGCGAATGCAGAAAACTGCACCCCCCGGCGCTGACTTGACGTCCTGGCGTTACTGAGAGCGGAACGGCAAGGAGGCGGCCGCTTGCCAGGGTCCGCGCTGTCGCCCCGCAAATTCGGTTGAAACGGGGAGAGGCTCGTTTCTCTCCGCGTTTGGCATTTTCCGACCCACCTTGCGATCTGCCTCATCGTAGTACACTTGCCCGCGCAACAACCCTGCGGCAGCGTAAACCATCGATATGGCGGAGGTTTCATGGCTCGGCTCCTGGTTCTGACGCTGTCCCTGGCACAAACTCTTACAGCGGCGTTGCTGGCACAAACCGCTGCGGCTCCCGATGTGCGCGAGTCCGGTTCCGTCGAGGCCATCGCGGCAGCCACCGGCGACGGGCGTTTTCTCTCGCCCTGGGTGTCCTACCTGCCCAAGTCGGCGACCGTACCCTCTCCTCTGGGTTTCTTCGGGCGAATCGCCGGAGCGCCGGGCGAGTTTGTGGACAGCCGAAAGGCTTATGCTTACTGCCGCGCGCTGGCATCCAGTTCGCCCCGCGTGCGCGTTTTCACCATCGGCCGGAGCGAAGAAGGCCGGGAGATTCTTATGCTCGCGGTGGCCGACGAAGGCGGCATCCGCGAACTGGACCGTTTGAAGGCTGCGACCGCTGCCCTCGCCGACCCGCGTCGCACAGATCCAGCCGCAGCCGACCGGCTGATTCAGTCCGCCCGGCCCATCTACTATTTCAACGCTGCCTTGCACTCGGACGAGACCGGCTCCACCGAGGCAATGCTGGAGATGGCCTATCGTCTCGCAGTTTCGGAACAGCCCATGATCCGGCGTATCCGCGAGCAACTCGTGGTTCTGATCAATCCCGTCTCCAATCCCGACGGGCGCGACAAGATGGTGGAGTGGTTCTATCGCTATCTGAAAGGCAAGACCGATCAGGCCACGCTGCCTCGCCAGTCTCCTCCTTACTGGTCGAAGTACACGTTTGTGGATATCAACCGCGACACTCACCAGCAAACCCACGAGACGACCAAGGCTGTACACCGGATGTTTCACGAGTGGCACCCCACCGTCGTGCATGATCTGCATGAAGGCCAGCCCATGCTGATGACCTGGAACGGTACCGGGCCTTACAACCCGAACATCGATCCCATCACCTACGCCGAATTTTTGGAATTAAGTTTTCACGAACTTCAGACCCTGACTGCCATGGGCATGCCCGGAGTGTCGACCTGGAATTTCGGCGAAGCATTCGCGCATCTCTATCTTGATTCCGTCGCGATGAATCACAACAGCATTGGCCGGGGCTACGAAACCTGGGGCAATGGCACCGCCGAAACGCTGCGGCGCGTGGTCCCGCCGGCCGAGTCCACCATGGAGTGGTATCGGCCTCTTCCCCCGCCACGTGGAGAAGTCACCTGGTCGGCCCGCGACAATCTTAACTATCAGGAGACAGCTGCCCTGGCCGCACTCGATCACAGCGCCCTGAACGCGAAGGCGATGCTCCGCAATTTTTACAAGAAGGGCTGGGATTCCTGGCAGAAGGGTCTGAACGAGCCGCCATACGCATTCTTGATTCCCGACGGACAAGGCGATCAAACCCGGGTTGCGCAGATGGTCGGTCGCTTGCTCGGTCAGCACATCGAGGTGAGTCGCGCGCAGGAAACGTTGAAGCTGAAGGACGGCGAATATCCTGCGGGCACTTATGTCGTGTGTCTCGACCAGCCCTATCGCAACTATGCAGTGGATCTGCTCACCCCGCAGCACTACCCATGGGACGGCAGCGAGCCCTACGACGACGTTTCCTGGGAGTTGCCCGCACACTATCGCCTGAAGGCGATTCCCGCCGCAGACCCCATGGTGCGCTCAGCCGCCCTTACTCCGGTGACTGAGGAACCGCATCCGCAGGGTACTGTGGCGGGATCCGGCCCGGTCTTCCTAATGAGGGATACGGGTCAGGAAGGACTGCTCGCTGCCCGCTACCGCCTGGTGAAATTTGACATCGAAATTGCCGAGCATAACTTTACTGCCCACGGGAACAATTTTCCCGCGGGCTCGTGGATTCTGTCGGCACAAGACGGGTTAGGCGAAGCGGTTCGGGCTGCGGCGGCCGATTTGGGGCTTGATTTCGTCAGCGTTGCAACCGCGCCCGAGGTAGCGCGGCATGGGGCCCGGGCCGCGCGCATCGGCCTGTGGGTTCCGTGGGCCGATACCGATTCGATCGGCTGGATCCGCTACTCGCTCGACCAACGGAAGGTCCCTTACACGTATCTTCGCGATGAAGATATCCGCGCTAGCGCGCTTCGCGATCGCTTCGACGTCTTGTTGTACGGCCACGTGGATCTCGAACTCGCCGAGCAGATTCAAGGTTTGCCTAAAATCTGGGGACCTATGCCATACAAGCCGACTCCGCAGACGCCGAGTTTCGGCAAACCCGCGGAATCGGATGACATTACCGGCGGGATTGGGTGGGAAGGCATGGCTCAGCTTGAGCGCTTTGTCCAAGATGGAGGTTTGCTGGTGACCCTGGGGAGCGGCTCGATGCTTCCCCTGGAAGCCGGCATCGTGCGCGGGGTTCGGCGCGCCTCGGGCGGCGTGCCGCGGAGCACCCAAGGCGGCGGAGCGGACTCTGCCGCAGCGGCACAGCAGGCGGCCACGCGCACCCCGGGCGCGCACGTGCGGGTAAGCTTCGACCGGCTCGATTCTCCCTTGGCATATGGCTATGCGGCGCGTACTCATGTCTTTCGCCAGAACTTTCCGCTTTACGATTCCCCTCGGCGCTGGCTACGCATGGCCTACTGTACGACCTGCCTCGATGGGCCGGAGGACCGCAGCACCGTCATCCTGGAATGGGGCGATCGCGAGGGAGCGCCCTTCGTCGTAAGTGGTCAGGCTTGGGGAGAAAACCGCCTGATCGGGCGCCCAGCGATTCTTGACATGCCGGTTGGCCGGGGACACGTGGTCGCTTTCAACTTCAACCCTCTGCATCGCGACCTCAACCGAGGAGATCACCGCCTGGTGTGGAATGCGATTCTTAACTGGCAGGCAATTCTGGCTGGGAAGCCAGATAGGCCGGCGGCGGAAGGTCATTGATCGAGTTTGCCGGCTTCTGCTGCGTCTCTGTGCGTACTCCCCAGAGAGGAACGATTCCATGAATCCCCCCTTTCTGTTTGTGGGGGCATGGGGCCCTTGTGCCTGAAATCCGCGTGTTTACGTGAGGATTTCCGCAGGTATATCTTAAATTGCAGCTGCACAACATTCGGCTCGCCCTGGGACCGCAGTTGGTCGCCTGACTGCACCGGCTGACGCTTCTTTGTTGGGAAGCGAAAAGCTGGTGCTTTGGGAGGTTAAATGGCAACGCATGTCTCTCCTTACAAGTGTTTAGCGACTTTCTTGCTCGCTTCAACATGTTTTATTACGATCTTTTCCCCCCTCGAGTGTTCCGAATCACAAACCGTTGCGTCGCCGCACCCTAAGGTAGGCAAGCATTTCGACCAGGTCCTGATTATCGTGCTTGAAAACCAAAGCTATGCCTCTGCGATGAGCGATCCGTTCCTGGCAGAACTTGCGGCGAAAGGAGCAAGTTTCCCTAAGTTCAGGAATTTGACACACCCTTCCTACCCCAACTATTTGGCAATGATCGCGGGAGCCACGTTCAACACCGAGGGGAGCGATTCACAGAAGAACTTTCTCGACGATCGAGAACACCGGACGATCGCCGACCAGCTGGATTGGAGAAACTACGCAGAAAACTATCCAGGTAATCGCAAGGCCCCCTATCTCGGAGCCAAAGGCGCGAAGTATGGCAGGAAACACGTACCGTTCTTGAGCTTTGTAAAAATACAAAAGGAAGGCTTCGACCATGTGGTGTCTGTTGACACGACCACCGGCAATCCTCTTGTAACGGATATTAGCAATTTCAGGAAGGATCCCGGTACTCATCCGCTGCCTCAGTACATGTTCTACAGTCCTAACCTGGATGACGATGGCCACGATCCATACTTTCAGCCTAAAGTCGGACTTAAGAAGGGCTCGACCTGGTTGCGCCACTTCCTTGAGGACTGGCTCGCCTTTGACAACACAACTTGGGCACCGTCGGACGACAAAATGGATCGGCTTCTTGTGATCGTGACTTACGACGAGTCCGAGGGCCGAGGCCAGAACTACATTTACACCGTATTTTTGGGACGCATGGTCAAGAACCAGCAGGTTGCCGGCGAATATAACCATTACAGTGTTCTGAGGACCATCGAAGACAACTTCGATCTGTCACCTCTTCACCAGGAATCGGGCGACGGGAAGGCGTCGTTGATCACGGAAGTCTGGAAATAGCATGCTCTAGCCTAGGCCCCCGAAGCAATCCGCGCAGTACTTTTTGGATGCTTGCGCTGTTTGCTCTTGGGGGTGCAAAGGCGCCAAGTTTCGCTGGCTGGCCGCATTGAGAAAGGCATCGACTTTTCTTTCGCTTCCTTAGGCATCTGATCTATCCTTACTCTTTATATGATTACAAGTAGCTTTCTACTGCAGGGGAAACAGCCATCCCCTGTTCGCCGTTTTTGTGGTCTGGCGCTGGTTGTACTTTGGACAGCACTGGCCGCTGCCTGGCAAGTTGACTCGAAGGCAGTGGGGAGCGCTGACCAGCAGTCTGCGCTTTCTCCGATCCTCGGTTACATCGCGTCAGGTTGGGACACGCTGACCCGCTCGATGAATGACTGCCACACGATAGTCGATCCGAAACTCAATGAAACATCCATCCTTTATCTTCCCGCACACTTCCCCGCGCCGGCGTCGGTGCAGGAGGCGCAGAAGCGCTGCAAGATCCGAGTCGAGGAACTGCCGGTTGCAATCACCGGCCCCGGACAGGTGACGAACAGCATCAGTCCACCGGGACTGCTCTACCTTGAGAATACCTATGTCGTGCCGGGTGGACGATTCAACGAGATGTACGGTTGGGACAGCTATTTCATTGTGCGAGGGCTCCTGGAGAACAATCGGGTCGCGCTCGCCCGTGGAATGGTGGAAAACTTTTACTTCGAAATTGACCATTACGGGACCGTCCTGAATGCCAACCGGACCTACTTTCTGACGCGCTCCCAGCCGCCCTTTCTGACGTCGATGATTATGGCGGTGTACCGGGCCGAGAAGGCCGCAGGTCATGAGGATCGCGCGTGGCTGGAGAGGGGCTATCAGTTCGCGAGCAAAGACTACGAGATGTGGAATCGCGAACCACACGTGGCGGGCGACACCGGGCTGTCGCGGTACTTCGACTTTGGGAATGGTCCGGCTCCAGAGAGTCTGAAGGACGAAACCGACTTCTACCGGAAGGTTGCCGGTTATTTTCTACTGCACTGGGAAGGGCGGAATTACGTCGCCGATATGAGTGGGGGGAAATCGGAGACACCCGTCGCCGGAGCGGAGTATTCCGTGCGAGTGTGCGATGTCCCGAAAACGATGGCAAAGCCCGAGTGTGAGGATCCCAAGAACATCTCTCTGACCGCGGACTATTACAAGGGAGACCGCGCGATGCGCGAGTCGGGGTTCGATATCTCCTTCAGATTTGGGCCGTACGGCGGTGCCACGCATCACTATGCGCCTGTCTGTCTGAATAGTCTGCTCTACAAAACCGAGAAGGATCTGCAACAGATGAGCGAGATTCTTGGGCGTAAAGACGACGCCAAGCGCTGGCAGGATCGCGCCCGGGATAGGAAGAAGAAGATTCAGACATACTTGTGGGACACGCAGCGCGGGATGTTTTTCGACTACGGCCTCGATAAAAGAGCGCGGTCGACGTATGAATACATCACAACGTTCTATCCTTTGTGGGCCGGACTTGCGAGTGCGGAACAGGCCGAAGCAGTCAAGAAAAACCTCGGGGTCTTTGAACGCGCCGGCGGGTTGGCGATGAGCAACCGCGACAACGGAGTTCAGTGGGACTACCCCTACGGATGGGCGCCGACGCAACTGCTGGCGATCGAGGGACTGCGCCAGTACGGATTTCAGGACGACGCGAACCGCGTTTCCTACAAGTTTCTGTCCACGATCGCCGAGAATTTTCGCCGGGACGGCACGATCCGCGAGAAGTACAACGTGGTGACGCGGTCGTCCGAGTCGCATATCGAAGCGGGGTACAATCAGAACGTGGTGGGATTCGGCTGGACCAACGGCGCGTTTCTGGCGTTGTTGCATGCTCTACCGGAGGATTGGGTCGGACGCCTGGCGAAGGAGCAGACGAGGCCGCTCACACTGGCACCATAGGGAAACCAGCAAATTCGTGGATCCGATAAACATTCCATTTTCTGTCTGTTACAGAGAGTTTCTCCCCCTTTTACTTGAATGAATGACGCTTGCGATTCAGGGCTTGGAGTTCTCGACGTCCTGAAGTTGCTGCGCAAGTTTCCGTTCGCGTTCGGCGTCCTCGATCCTACCCATGTCCTGATACGCCTGGCCAAGCAGGTGGTGCGTTACCGAATTGTTTGGATCCATGGCCAGCGCATGCTGGAGCGCCCGGACCGCTAATTCAGGTTCCCCCTTTTTTTCCAGAACCTTGCCCATCAGGATGTACGGACCGGTGGAGGTAGCGTCGAGCCAGATCGACCGCTGCAGCAGGCGCTCGGCGGCGTCGAACTTCTGGATGCGCGAGTACGCATCGGCGAGCTTGTAATACGTGGCGGCGTGGCCGGGGTTCACGGCGAGTTCCTTCTCAAAGTTGCTGATGGCTTCTGGGATCTTCGATTTGTAGAGATAGAGCTCCCCCAGAAAATGGTGCGCGAGCGGAAGCTTAGGATCAAGATCGATTGCCTTTTGGGCGTACTCCTCAGCGATGGGATAAAATTCCTGCCGCAGGAGCATGCGGGCCGTGAACAGATAGGCCGCGGGTGACTCGGGAGGCACCTCGAACATGCGCGCAAACGACTGGCGGGCGTGCGGATAGTCTTTCGCCTGGATGTAACAGACACCCAGGATGTAGGAAGCGTCGACGTTGGCGCGCGGATACCAGCCCTGAACCTTCTCGAGAAACGGAATCGCCTCTGCCGGGCGCCCTGCGAGATAGTTGGACAGACCGAGCAATTGGATCGCTTCGTTGTCTTTTGAATCCTCCTGCGTCGCTTTCCGGAGGGCATCGATGGCCTTGAGGTAGTCGCCACTCTTGTAGTAGGCAATCCCGAGTTCGTGAGCGAGTCCGGCTAGATCGGGATTCTTGGCGGCCAGCCCCTGCAGTTGCGCCAAGGCCTCCGCATTCTGGCCTTGCTGCGAGAGACGACGGGCTTCTGCGAAATCGGCAGTCGCTGACTGGGACGGAGCTGAGGGCAGCGATTTTTCCTCCTGCTCAGCCGACTGGGGCCACGCTGGCAGCTGGAGGCAAAAGATAGCCACAAGGAAGAGGATCGAAGACAGTCGTCTCATTCGGGTAGTCACTCAGCGGTGCTGAAACTAGCTTACGACGTGCAGTCCTTGCCGCGCTTCCGTTTTCTAAGAAAAAAGAAAGAGGGAGCCTGTCGGCTCCCTCTTCAAGAATTCCAGCTCGCCTTAGAACTCCAGACGTAACGCAAACTGCAGTTGGCGCATGTTCGTGCCGCCCTCGAGGCCAGTGATCTTGCCGTTGTTACCGCCCTGGCAGTCCACGCAGCCGTTGGCCCCGTTGTTTGCGCTGAACGCAAGCACCGGGTGGTTGAACACGTTGAAGGCATCCATGACGAACTTTGCCTTGACCCGCTCGGTGAGGACGAAAGACTTCGCGACTGACAAGTCGGAGTAGAATCCCCGAGGTCCGTGGTAGACATTCTTGCCAATGTTACCGATTGCACCGCACGCGGGCAGGGTAAACGGGCCAGACTTCGTTCCAGCCAAGCTACACACATCCGTTCCCACCGGGTGTGCATTGGGATCGACGATGAGCGCCACGGGCGTGAAGTACGTGCGGGTATGGTTGACCGGATCCAGCGGACCCACCCCAAAGTTCAGAGAGCCGGAAGCCTTATCTGGACGGCACGGACCGCCGCCGTCAAAGAAGGCGCCGCACTCGCTGATGCTTGGAGTCCATGGCAAGCCACTGCTCCAGTTCGTCGCGTTACTCACCTGCCAGCCTCCCACCATATAGTCCATTGCCCGGCCGACGTCCCCTGCGTACTTCTTTCCTTTGCCGAAAGGCAGTTCGTAAACGGTGCTGACGACGAACACGTGGTTGCGGTTGAAGTCCACCGGCCCCCAGGCGACCTTGTGACTAATTGCGTAGTACTGGTCAGTGTAGTTATTAGCGTGCGAAAAGGTGTAGTGCGTCAGGAATTGCAAACCCTGGGAGAAACGCTTATCCACCTTGACCTCAAACGCGTTGTAGGTGCTGGCCGCGTCGTTGCCGTAGTAGTTGCCTAAATCGAAAGGGATTGTGGGATAGAGCGGCCTGCGCTGGTTGGAGGGAGTCGTCGCACTGAAGCCCTTGAAGGACGCTTTGCCGCAGCCTCCGGTATTGGGCGTAGAACCCGCTGGGCACTCCGTCGTTGGCGACGCAGTTAGGAACGCTCGAGTGACGCTGGTTCCAGGCCCAGCTGCCACCGGATTGATGTCATAGTTGGGTCCGTTGCCCGCGAAGCCGTGCGTGCCCTTGCTGCCCACGTAAGAAACCTCGAGCGACATGGTGTTGGAGAGTTGACGTTGAACCGTGGCGTTCCACGCGTCCACCGCGGGCAGGACCTGCCTGGTCGGGCGGATGTGCGTGCCAGACAGTTGCGACGTCAGTGGGATGAGCCCGTCGGCCGGAACAGCCGGGAACGCAGTCGCCGGGTCAATGCCAGGGCCGGTCGGTCCCGCATCCAAACTGAAGAGTCGAACCAGATTGCCCGAAGCGCCCGCCGTGAAGTTACTGGCATCGAAATTTTGTTTGAGCAGTACGGGCAGGTTCTGGGTGACGGTGTGGCCGAAGTTGGAACCGAAGACACCGATGTCGTAGCTGCGCCCATAGCCGGCGCGCACTACGGTCTTCGGGGTGAGCTGGTAGGCGACGCCGAGTCGTGGCGCGAAGGCTTTGTAGTTGTTATCGATGTTGCCGCTGAGATTGTATTTGCCGAAGCCAGCGACGCGGATGCCGCCGGTACCGCCATTGTCGACGATGTTCGCGAAACCGCCATTGCCCTTCGAATTCACGGACTCAGGGAAGTAGATTTCCCAGCGCAATCCGTAGTTGATGGTCAACTTGGAAGTAGCGCGCCACGTATCCTGGCCGTAGAAGAACCACCGCTTCTGGCGCTCGGCAGCATTGGTAGCCGACGGGAGATTGGGATTGGTGACATAGCGAGCAAATGAGGTGACGTCGCCCAGCAGGAAGGTGGCCAGGTCCAGACCGCCAATGCCGCCGTTTGACGTTCCCTCTGGACTGAAGTTGTATTCGCCGGTGCGGTTGTTGTCGCTCGGGACGCGCAGGTTCATAGCGTAACGAATGTCCGCGCCAAACTTGATTTGGTGGTTGCCGCGCACGTGGGTCCAGTTGTTCACGAACTGGAATTGCTGCTCGCTTTCGGTCAGCGGGCAGTTGCAGCGGGCTACGCCTAAACCATCTCCGAAACTCGAAATTGCCAGGCCGTTGCCGGAGCCACCCTGAGTTGGGGCGCCGTTAAACCCGCTGATCGGATCTTTACCCAGCTGGAAGGAGCCGAGACCGTCGGTCTTGGGATCACCACCAATGTTGGCGCCGGGGATTCCGAATGCGGTCATTGGCGTGCCGCCGTCGGGCTTCTTGGTTACAGGATTGTACTTGAAGTATCCGAAGCGGAAGTCGGTCAGCCAAGCGTTACTGATGGTCTTGTTGAAGCCCGCGGCCAAGCTGTAATTGTGCGCAATGGAGCTACCCCCCAGTCCCAGCAGGCCGTTGCCCGGACCACCCAAGTCGCCCAGAAGGCCCTTCCCGGAGAGCGTGTAATAGGAAAGGCTGAAGCGTCCAAAGAGGTTGAGACTCTGGCTGGCGTTGTAATCGATGCGGGTATCGAAGCTGTTCTGAGTGAAAGGCCCGGAGCCAGCTCCGGTAAAGTTGTTCAGAACCTTGTCGGTTCCGTCGGGGTTTTTCTGTCCGGCGGGGAAGTGGGACAGGATGGCCGTGGCTGCCGGGGAAAGCATGCCGATCGGGATGTGGTTGTTCGGGAAGGCAGTTCGGCCAGTTCCGTCGAGACTTGGGCTGCTGGTCGGGTCATAAGCCTGCCCTCCGCCGGGCGCCACACCCAAATACTGGCTCAGATCGCAGAAACCACTGGTGTTCGTGGCCGGGTTGCACGTCGAGAGAACAGTCGCCGTCGGCACCGTGAACAGACCACTGACGCCGTTGCTCTGGCGCGTGCCCTGGAAGTCGCCGAAAAAAAACAGCTTGTCCTTGATGATCGGACCGCCAACGGTACCGCCAAACTGCTGCCATCTTGAACTCGGAATGAAGCGGCCGGTCAGCGGATCCTTCGTGCTTTGCGCAAAGGGGTCGCGGGCTTCGGTCGCGTCCGTGCGGCGATAGTAGAATGCGCTTCCGTGTATGTCGTTGCTCCCCGATTTGGTTTGTGCGGTCACGACACTTGCTACTGCCTTGCCGAATTCCGCGTCATAGTTCTGCAAGGAGACCTTGGCTTCGGTAACGGCGTCCAGATTAGGGTTCACCACGATAATCCCGAGAATCGGGTCCTGGTTGTCAGTTCCATCCAATTCGAAGCCGGTACCGCTGAAGTGCTGCCCCTGAGTGAAGATCTGCTGGCCGCCCTGCGGATTTTCCGTGGCGGCATGGCTCCAGCCAACAATTTTCTGGGAACCAGGAGCCAATAACTGCAACTGGGTGAAGTTGCGATTGAGAATCGGCACATCCTCGACGTACCTCTGGTTGAATGTTACCGCCACGTCCGCACGGTCCGTCTTCAACTGGGGCGCCTCTGCAGTCACCTCCACCGTCTCACTGTTGCCTCCGACCACGAATTGCAGATCTACGCGCGACCCGGCGTCAGCAGAAACGATGACGTCCTTGCTCTCGCTAACCTTGAAGCCCGGTGCTTCCACACGAACCGAGTAAGTGTCGGGGACGAGGTGCGTGACTGAGTAGTTTCCGTCCTGATTGGTGGTGGTCGTCTCGATGGTTCCTTTGCGCTGGTTGGTCACTGTGACCTTGGCTCCGGCCACGGCCGCACCCTGCGGATCGGTGACCGTGCCGAGAATACTTCCGTACACCGCCTGCCCGAATGCTACAGGCGTGCAAATAGTGCTGGTCACGGCGAGGACCACTAGCGCGGTCAACACTACCAAGCTTCTATTTCTCATCGAACTCCTCCGCGTCGTCTCGATACGGCAACGTTACGTGCTGCTCTCGTGAGGAAAGCATTGTTGGAAATCTTTAGGATTGTTCTTGAAGCCACCCACCCCAGAGAGCGCCCCACGCGACCCTCTCAAACCAGCGAATCCCACTTACAGTTTTAGAAAATTGTTTTTCTTCGCGATCTCGTCCGACCGAGACCACAAACGCTCAATGTTTACGCAGCTCCCAGCACGTCTCTAAAAACTGCCTTGACGATGCGGTCTTGTGCCCACAAAACGGCACTCGTAGAAATCCACTAGCGAACTTTCGGCACTTGCAGTTCTCTCTCCTAAATCGTTTTACTCGTAGGTTATTGAATTTGCTGAGAGTCGCCTTGACGCGGTGCCGTTGGCTCGTATGAGATTCGGGAGCAACTGACGAATCAGACTATGAAAACCAGAATTCGAGTGCGCGAATGTTGTCAAAATCAATACAACCGAGTCAACCGTCATCAATCCCGGCGGATTGAACCTCGTGTTCACTCGAGATGCCTCTCTCCGATTGCGCGACCCGTTCAGTGCTCACACCACCGTGACAAGTGCGGTGAGGGCTCGCAATTTGTGCTCGTTCGATCTGCTGAATTAAAGTTTCAGAAGGTTTGATACGGTTACAGCCTGGAACACCCAAGTATTGCAGTCGGATGCACGGCTTGTTACGCTTGGTTACATGAGTGTCACAGGCATGCCCACAGCCGAGCGCGAGCAGTGCCTCGCGGTGGTGGAGTCACTGGTAAAGAGTCATGTGCTACACGGCTCCGAGTCTCTGTGCAAGCTGCTTCGTTATCTGGCGGATCAGACCCTGCAAAATCCTGGAGCAGCAGTTAAGGAGTACCAGATTGCGACCGAGGTTTTCGGGAGACCTCCAGATTTCGATCCTCATCTTGATTCCGCGATCCGGGTGCAGGCAGGGCGATTGCGTGTAAAGCTGGCCGAGTACTACGCATCCGAGGGAGCGGAAGACCCGATCTTGGTGGAATTGCCAAAGGGTTCGTATTCCTTGGTATTCCATCACCGGACGCTTCTCCCTAAGCCCCAACCGGGTGAGCATGCAACCAAAGGCCGTGCGCACGCGCGCCACATTCTGCGGAACTGGTCGGTTGGTGTGCTTACTTTGTCGATCTTGCTGGCTGCAGCGGTCGCGGCGCTGGTAGCGACCTGGGAGGGCCGGACACAGGCCGCCCGTTCCGGGGGAGCAGGGTCCCAGTCGGTGCCAGTCGAGTTCCGAACCTTCTGGAAGCGATTTCTCTCGGGGCCGGGCGAACCGTGGGTCATATTCAGCAACGCAGCCTTCGTCGGCCGGCCAGAAACCGGAATGCGCTATCGGAACCCGGCGCAGGATTCGGTAGGATTGATCCTCGACCACTACACCGGAGTCGGAGAGGTACTCGCGGTGCACGAACTGGATCGGGTTTTCCACTTACTGAACCGCGGCCTTCGCGTAAAGCGCGGTAGTTTATTCTCGCTGGACGACGCGAAGAACAACGACTTGATTTTTGTAGGGTCGCCGGCAGAAAACTTGACCCTTCGTGATCTACCCGTGAATCGGCAATTTGTTTTCAGGCGGCTTGATTCCGGATCGCAAAAAGGGGAACTGGCTGTTTTCAACGTGCACCCGCACACAGGCGAGCCGGCATACTTCAATTCGACCCCGAGGATCGCGCCCCTGAGCGAGGATTACGCCGTCATCGCACTTGTGCCCGGGCTCAATCCCTCGGAGTCTGTCATGATCCTGGCAGGCACCACGACGATCGGGACACAGGCCGCAGTAGAGTTCGTTTGCCACGAAGATTCGGTGCGGCAGTTGTTGTCGCGGCTGCATGTGCTTTCCAGCGGTGAAGTGAAGCCATTCGAGGCGGTGCTGCGTGTGAAGGTGGCTCGCGGAGTACCGGTGGAAACCAGTCTGGTGGCCGTCCGCGAGGAGACCCCCTAGCCGGATTTGTAACCGCCTTCACTTTACCGGAGCGGGTGGCGCCAGACGAGTGTCCAGTTCCGCGGCCTTCCGAAACTCCTTTGCGGATTCATCCTGGTCTCCCTTGCGCTGCAGAGCCAATGCCAGCTGATAGTGCGCCTGGGCATATGCTGCGCTGGAGTTGATGGCGGATCGGAATTGCGCAATCGCGCCCGCCAGATCGCCGGCATTCATCAGGCGTTTCCCCGAGCTCGTGGCCAAGGCAGCAGCCTGCAATCCGGTTTTATCCTTTTGAATCGCCTGCCCCGCGCGCGCCTCAGCCGTCGCCCCGTCATGGTCGCCGAGCGCTCGCAAGACGGCCGCCAAGGTTGTGTGGGCGCCTGCGAAGTCGGGCTGAAGACGAATGGCCTCGCGCAAGGATCGAGCGGCGTCCTGGAGTCTTCCCTGCTGTTTGAAAACCGTGCCCAAGGTGTAGTGTGCCTCGGCATAGTCGGGGCGGGCCTGGATCGCCGCGCGCAGTTCCTTCGCCGCCTCGTCAAACTGCCCTTGCTGCCAAAGCGTGACCCCAAGGGTGTAGTGGATGTCCGGCTGGGTGGGGTCCAGCGCTTCCGCTTTGCGAAATTCCTGCAACGCTTCCACCAGCTGATCCTTCAGTTTGAAAGCCAAGCCAAGGTCGTAATGCAGAGTCGCATCTTGTGGAGCGGCCTTGAGCGCGCTTTGGAATTGCGCAATGGCGTCGTCGAAATCCGTCTTTTGCAAATAGGCGGTTCCGAGGTTGGTTCGGTAGCCGGCATCGTCGGGCCGGAACCGAAGAGCTGCCTCGAACTCGGGGATCGAGTCGTTCGCTTGACCAGCCTGGATGAGTGCCAGACCCAGATTGTTGTGGGCATCGGGGTTGTCGGGTTGCGACTCAACCACGCGGCGAAAAGCAGCGGCCGCGCCCTCCGCGTCTCCGTCCCGCTGCAAAACCAATCCGAGTTGGGTTTGCGCCTCGATCCAATCCGGCTGCAACCGAACTGCCGCCTGCAACTCGTGGATCGCCTCGGCACTCTGCCCTCGCTCTTCGAGCACTCGCCCGAGATAGTAGTGGGCCTGAGCCGACTGAGGAGAAAGCTGCGCTGCGCTCTTCAACAACTCCAGTGCTTCCTCGGGTCGCTTCTGCTGCCACAAAATCACCCCCAAATGGAGTTTTGATTGGGCAAAATTCGGCTGCAAACCGAGGGCTTCGGAAAATTGCGCGGCGGCCTCATCAACCTGCGAACCTTGCACCAGAAGTGCTCCCAGCTCATCGCGCAAATCCGCCCTTCCCGGTTCGAGCTCCACGGCTCGATTCAATTCCGATGTCGCCGACTTCAGGTCACCGCGAAAACTAAGGATCCGTCCAAGAGTACGGTGCGCTTCCGAACTGCCGGGATCGAGTTTTGTAGCCGCTCTCGCCTCCGATTCGGCTTCCGCCCAGTCTCGGCCCTGCGCAAAAGCATTGGCTAGATTGATTCGAGCCTGTAGAAAGTCCGGCTTCAGACGCAGGGCAGTCTCGAGGTGGGTGATGGCTTCGGCGGTTTGGCCTTCCGCAGTCAGAACCCAGCCGAGAGAATTGTGAGCTTCGGGGCTGCGCGGTGCCTGCTTCACGACCCGCTCGAAGGCCAGGCGAGCGCCTTTGAGGTCACCGCTCTGCACTGCCTTCATCCCCTGGCGGTAGACAACTTCGGCGGTTGCAGGATCAGCCCGCTGATACGCGAAAGCGACCGGCATCAGAGCGCCAAGGCAAGCGTAAAGCAGAAGGAGATTGCGGAACCGCTGAGGAATCGAAGCGCTCACTATTTCCTGGTAACGGCCTACGCCGCTTTGCGACTAGTATGACACGCGATGAGCGGTATCGCACACCGAGCGGCTGGCAAGCTTGACCGTCCGTTCCCGCCCCCCTAGTATTCAGACTGAATCATGCAGCTCGGTCTTCGGTTCGTTTCTCGTGCACCAGTGCAGCATAGGCTGGCGGTCCTCCCTGCCCTCCTGTGCCTGTGTTTGAGTGCTGCCGGGCAGCAAACTGCGGCTGCGGGCAAGGCTCCTGCTCCGGTGGCCTACTTCACCGACGTCGCCGAAAAGTCCGGGTTGGCGATGTTGAATGTGTTCGGAGGCATAGACACCAAGAAATTCATCATCGAAACCACCGGGACCGGGGTTGCGATTTTCGACTACGACAACGACGGCTGGCCCGATATTTTCCTGGTGAATGGCACGACGCTCGAAGGGTTCCCCAAGGGCAAGACTCCAACGAACCATTTGTATCGCAACAATCACAACGGAACTTTCACGGATGTGACCGCGAAGGCCGGACTCAGTGCGACGGGCTGGGGCCAGGGCGCGTGCGTGGGTGACTACGACAACGACGGCTGGGAAGACCTCTACGTCACCTATTACGGAAGGAACCGCCTATACCACAATCAGAGCGGAGTGTTCACCGAGGTTGGAGTGCAGTCGGGAACGTCAGGCTCCGGAAAGGCGTGGGGTTCCGGCTGCGCATTCATCGACTACGATCGCGATGGGCGACTCGATCTGATCGTCGCCAACTACGTTGACTTCGATGTATCCACTGCGCCGGCTCCGGGGGAACGAGCGTCCTGTGTGTGGAAGGGCGTCCCTGTCATGTGCGGGCCTCGGGGCTTGGGTGGTTCCAAGAACATCCTGTATCACAACCAGGACGGCGGGACCTTCGCCGACGTCACAACCAAGGCGCGTATTGACCAGACGTCCGGCCACTATTCGCTGGGCGTTGCGACCTTCGATTACGACGACGACGGTTGGCCCGACATCTACGTGGCATGCGACAGCACGGCCAGCATTCTCTATCACAATAATCATGACGGAACGTTCACGGACGTGGCGGTGAGCGCCGGAGCCGCGTACAACGAAGATGGACGCGAGCAGGCGGGCATGGGTACGACCATCGGCGACTTCAACCGCGATGGCGCGCTCGACATCTTCAAGACAAATTTTTCTGACGACACCTCAACCTTGTACCGGAACAACGGAAACGGGACGTTTGACGACGTCACATTCGCGGTCGGGCTGGGCTTACATACAAAGTACCTGGGATGGGGTGCAAACTTTCTTGACTTCGATAACGACGGCTGGCCCGATCTGCTGGTTGTGAATGGACACGTCTATCCTGAAGTCGACAAACAGCATTTGGGTAGCGACTATCAGGAACCGAGGATTCTGTACCACAACGACGGCACGGGCAAGTTCGTAGATATTTCTGATGAGGCGGGGCCGGGGATTAGCGTTCCGCATGCCGGCCGCGGTGCTGCAGTGGGCGACTTGTGGAACGACGGACGAATTTCGGCGGTGATCAGCAACATGAATGCACCCGCGAGCCTGCTGGTCAATCAGATTCGCTCTCCCAACCACTGGATTGCCGTCCGCACGGTCGGCACGAAGTCCAACCGCGATGGCATTGGCGCCCGGGTCACGGTGAAAGCGGGTACGCACAGGTGGGTGGACGAAGTCCGTAGTGGCGCCAGCTACGCATCCAATAATGATATACGGGTTCATTTTGGCCTGGGCTCCGCGGCCAAGGTGGACTGGATACAGATCCGTTGGCCCAGTGGACTGGTGGAGCGATATGACAAGCTCGCATCCGACGCGATTCACACCTTGAAGGAGGGAGAGGGCGCAGCCGTTGAGGCCATTCCCGAGAAATCCCGCGGGCAAAGCTCCTGATGCTGCGCAGTGACCTTCACCCGCGTCGCGCGTTGACTTCTACCGGCGGGTGGACTTGGCAAGATCGAACTTGGTCGAGCGAACGATTCCCTCTCCTTCCTTCACAAAGATCAACTGATTTGGCTTGATGTCCTTCAAGGTGTCGATCAGGCCACACGGCCAGCGCACTTCGAGCAGTTCAACTTTCTCGGCCTTTCCGAGTCCGAAGTGAACCCGCAAGTCGTTTTGTGAGAAGTAACCGCCACCGCTGCGGACTTCGTCGATCTGCTCGTGCGGCTTGCTCTCGCCGGTGATTTTCGTCACACATTTCAAACGTGCTCCGATTCCGCTCCGGTTGGACTTGGTGCCGATCGTGCGCACCTTGATCCAGTTGTTGCCGATGTGCGAGTCGCAGCGCAACAGTTGCGGGAAGTCGTTCACGGTATTCACCACGACATCCAGGTCTCCGTCGTTGTCAAAATCGCCAAAGGCGGCTCCGCGCGAGGCGACCGGATCCGAGATGCCGGCGCCGGCCTGAAGCGAGACGTCTTCGAAACGGCCGTTCCTCAAATTCCTGTACAGCAACTTACGCTGAGCGTAGCCAGCCTCGGTTTTCAGTTGCTCGACTTCGGGATAGACATGTCCGTTACAGATCAAGATGTCGGGCCAACCGTCGTTGTCCATGTCGAAAAAACCGCATCCCCACCCGAGATACTGCGTATGCTGGCCCAGGCCAGCAGTGAAGGTGGTGTCTTCAAAGTTTGCTCCACCCTGATTCCGGTACAGGGAGGGTGTGTCTCCCGCGAAGTTCGTCTTCACAATATCGAAGTTGCCGTCCATGTCGTAGTCGGAGGCCGAGACACCCATACCGGCCTGTGGTTTTCCATCGGGGCTCAGAGCGCAGCCAGCCTCGAGCGCGATGTCGGTGAACTTGCCGTTTTTTTTGTTTTGGTAGAGTGCGCTGGCCGTGGAGTCATTGGCAACGTAGATGTCGGGCCAGCCATCGTTATCGAAATCGGCTGTGAGCACGCCCAGCCCATAGGTGCCGTTCGCCTGGGAGATGCCCGAACTGGTGGAGACGTCGGTGAAAGTGCCGTCTCCATTGTTGTGATAGAGGATGTTTTTGCCGCCCTTGAGGCCGGGCGGGCCGCACGCCACCATCACCCCCTTATAAAGACACGGACCAGATTCCGGTAGCGGGGCGGTGGCCAGATCCAGATCGATGTAGTTGGCGACGAACAGGTCGAGCTTGCCATCGCGATCGTAGTCAACGAAGGCACAACCGGTGTTCCAGCGCCTGGTGTTGCCGGCGACACCGGCTTTCTCGCTCACATCGGTGAACGTGCCGTCTCCGTTGTTGTGATAGAGAACATTCTTGCCGAAGTAGCTGACGAAAAGATCTTCGAATCCATCGTTGTCGTAGTCGCCGATGCAGACGCCTTGCCCCCATCCAGAGTGTCCTACGCCTGCCTTGGCCGTCACATCAGTAAACGTGCCATCACGATTGTTCCTGAACAAATGCGAGCTGGGCTCTTGACCCTTGGCAAACCCCTCGAGGCGCGATCCGTTCACCAGGAAAATGTCGAGCCAGCCGTCGTTGTCATAGTCGTAAAACGCGACCCCGCACCCCGTGGTCTCGAGCAGATATTTGTTCTTGTGTTCGCCGCCAAAAATGGTCTTTGCATTGAGCCCCGATTCCCGCGCCACATTCAGGAAACTGAGACCAAGATCAGCAACCGGTTTCGCCGGCGGCTCCTGAGTTCCCGGGTCGGAGGAAGCGCGCAAGCGGCGCGGCAAAGCGATGCCGAGAACGCTCTCCAGGGAGAGGACAAACGCCGACCGGCTGAATGACTGGAGAAAGCTACGCCGCGAGGAAACCAAACGGGTAATACCTTCCTGGGTTGGCCGTGCTAGAATTCGCTCCTACTCTATTGAGAAGCCTGCACAGTTGGCAAGTTTGGCTGCAAGACCGACTTGCGCTCGCGTCGCCAGTTCTCAAAACGATGTCCCGGACACCTCGCCTTCGCCTCAAGAAAATCTTACAGTTGTGGGCTCCGGCCAGCACATTTCTCGCGTTCCTGTGTGCCGCTTGTTTTGCTCAAGAGACATCGCATCCCCTCCAACTTTCTCGGGCCGCCCGTCCCTGGGAATTCCTGGCAGCGGTCGGTACCCGCGCTGGCCTGTTCGGTGATGAATCTGGACGGGTCGAAGCCTGGGTTTACCCGCTCAAGATTCTGAGGAATTTTCGGTTGCGATTCGACGTAGAAGGGCGATTGATTCCCGCGGAGAATCTCGCGCGCACGGTCGTTGCGCGTCCTGAGTCCTGTACCGTTCTGTACACCGGCGACACGTTTGCTGTCCGCGAGACGTTCTTCGTGCCCGTTCAGGAGGCCGGTGCCCTCGTTGTACTTGATATCGAAAGCGCCCAGCCGTTGAATATACGAGCCACGTTTGAACGCGATTTCCAGTTGGAGTGGCCAGCGGCGCTGGGAGGAACATACGCCAATTGGGATCCGAAGTTGCACGCGTTTTCCTTCGGCGAGGAACAGAAGAAATTCGCCGCGTTGATAGGATCGCCAACCGCCAGAAGCGAACGACTCGAGTATCAGACCAACTACTCCGCTTCGAACGAAGACTCCTTCGATCTCGGCGCAACGAGCAAAAGGAAGGAGACGAGAGTCATTGTGATCGCCGGCTCTGCGCACGGCCCGGCGGAAGCCGAGGCGACCTACCAACTCCTGTCCGCCAGCTACGCGACTCTGTTGAAGGAATCGGCAGAGTACTATCAAGCGTATCTGGAACGGACGGTGAATCTCGAACTGCCCGACAGCCGGCTGCAGCAGGCCTACGACTGGTCGCGCATCAGCATCGTGCAAGGGCTGGTGAACAGTCCATTCCTGGGCACAGGGCTGATCGCCGGGTACCGCAGTTCGGGGGCCGGCCAGCGACCGGGCTTCGCATGGTTCTTCGGCCGCGACTCACTCTGGACCTCGTTCGCCCTCAATGCGGAAGGGGACTATGCCAGCACGCGTACAGCACTCGATTTTCTCAGCAAATATCAGCGCGCAGACGGCAAGATTCCGCACGAGATCGCTCAGACCGCCAACTTGGTCGACTGGTTCGAGAACTACGTTTATTCGTACGCCTCTGCCGACGCCACCCCCCTCTACATCGTCAGCATGAACGACTATGTGATGGCGAGCGGGGATGTGAGCTTTGCTGAGCAGAAATGGGACAGCCTGTGGAAGGCGTATCAGTTTCTTCGTTCAACATACGATTCACGAGGAGTGCCGCAGAATCTGGGAGTCGGACACGGGTGGATAGAAGGCGGTCCGCTCTTGCCTGTTACCAGCGAGCTCTATCAAAGCGCTCTTTGCGCGGAAGCACTCAGGGCCCTCTCCAGGACGGCGCGGCTCATCGGTAAAGACCCTATCGGGGAACAGCTTTCCGACGAATTTTCCAAGCAGGAGCAAATGCTCAACCAGGCCTTCTGGCTGGCCGATAAGAAGCGTTTCGCATTCGCTCTGGACACCAATGGCAGGCCGGTGGACGAACCCAGTGTGCTGGCCACCGTTCCCATGTGGTTTGGTCTGCTGCGGGAGGACAAGGCGCTGCCGATGATCAGCCAACTGGCAGGCGACGATCATGAGACCGACTGGGGCATGCGGATCATCTCTTCCAACGCGGCCAGATACGGCGGCGGTGGATATCACTACGGCGCGGTGTGGCCGCTCTTCACGGGCTGGGCCTCCGTGGGCGAGTATCGCTATCATCGCGCACTTCCGGCATACGCGAATCTGCGGGCCAACGCGCTGCTGGCGCTCGACGGGTCGCTCGGACATGTGACGGAGGTTCTTTCGGGCGACTACTATCAGCCGCTGTCCACGAGTTCGCCCCACCAGATATGGTCGGCAGCCATGGTGGTCAGCCCGCTCCTGCGAGGACTGCTGGGGCTGAGCAGTGATGCGAAGGCACATGTTTTGACCTTTGCGCCCCACGTTCCAGCCGATTGGACTACGTTTGCTGTCAGGAACGTTCACGTGGGCGCATGCGCACTCGACCTGCGCTATCGAAGGACGGAAGAGGACATCACACTCGAAACCAGTCGGAGTGGAACTGCAGACTGCAGCCTGGAGTTTTCACCTGCGATCAGTTTTCTTGCCGAAGTGACGGGCGTGGAGACGAACGGACACCTGGTACCGTATCGGGTCGTCCAAAGCGCAACGGATCAGCATCTGACGGTGAAGTTTGCAGTCCCTCGCGGTCAAGCCAAGTTGCGTCTGATGATTCGCAACGATTTTGGGCTGAGCTTCCTCCCGGGTTTGCCCGCACTAGGAAGCTCCAGTCGAGGCCTGCGCGTGTTGACGGAGTCCTGGAGTCCGGCAAGAAATCGCCTCGACTTGGATGTCGCGGGTACCACGGGTTCCGTCTATGAACTCACGGTCTCCAACGCCGCGCGGGTGGGCCACGTTGAGGGGGCCGAACTGGTGAGATCCGGTTCCAACCAGGCGAAGCTCAAGATCCACATTCCGTCGGGGATGCCCGATACTTACGGCGGGCAGAAGGTTGTGTTCTACTTTTCTGGGCAGCATACTGCCGACCGCGCGAAAGACACTCAGAATTAGTTGGCAGTCTCATCTCCACGCTGGGCACGGAGACCCATCATGTTGAAAAACTTCATTTCCTCCGCAATGTTCGCGATCGGCCTGGTGTCCGCCACGCCGCACACATTCGCGCAACAGAATGCTCTCGATTCCGAAGGTCACCCGTGGTGGCGGCACGCGGTGTTTTACGAAATCTACCCGCGCAGCTTCGCGGATGGCAACAACGACGGGGTTGGCGACTTAAACGGAATCACGGCGAAGCTGGACTACTTGAAGCAGCTCGGCGTGGACGCCATCTGGATCACTCCGTGCTACCCGTCACCGCAGGTCGATTTTGGATACGACGTCTCCGACTACGAGAACATCGACCCCATGTACGGAACGCTCGCAGACTTCGATCGCCTCGCGGCGGAAAGCAAAAAGCGCAACATTCGCATCATTATGGATTTTGTGATCAATCACACTTCCGACCAGCACAAGTGGTTTCTGCGGTCCAAGTCGTCGAAAATTTCTTATTACAGGGACTGGTACGTCTGGCGGGATGGCCACGGACAAAATCAGCCGCCGAACAACTGGCTCTCGACCTTCGGGGGTTCAGCGTGGAAGTTCGATCCCACGACCGGCCAGTATTACTACCACTACTTTTACGCCGAACAACCGGACCTGAACTGGCGAAACCCCTCGGTCGAGAAAGCGATGTTCGACGTGACTCGATGGTGGTACAAGCGCGGAGTGGCAGGCTTTCGACTCGACGCCGTAGATACGCTGTTCGAGGACCCCGACCTCCGGGACAACCCAGTGTTGCCGGGCACCAACAAGTACGGCGATCCAAACATGGAGGACAAATACGACAAGAAGTTGCCCGAGATGCACGAGGTGCTGACGAACCTGCGCACCGTTGCGGATGAATACGACGCGGTCCTCATCGGTGAAACCTGGGTCAAGAATATCGCCGAGCTGAAGGAATACTACGGCGGGCACAGCAACGAATTGCAAATGCCGATGGACTTCTTGTTCACCTCGGTAAACAAGCTTTCGCCGGCAGAGTTCCGGCGCCAGATTGCGGGTGTCGATTCTTCCGGGGGCTGGCCCGTGTACCTGTTCAGCAATCACGATATTGTTCGCGCGTATGACCGGTATGGGGATGGTGCGCACAATGACGACATCGCGAAACTGCTGGCAGGTCTCCACCTCACCCTGCGTGGGACGCCAATCATGTATTACGGAGAAGAGTTGGGCATGGAGAACAACCAACCGAAGCGGCGCGAAGATGTTCAAGATCCGATCGGCAGACTGGGTTGGCCGGTCGAGAAGGGGCGGGATGGCGAGCGCACGCCCATGCAGTGGAACGACTCGGTCAATGCCGGGTTCAGCACGAAGAATCCCTGGCTGCCAGTGGCCCCTGGTTATAAGACCCACAACGTTGCCGCGGAATCCAAGGATCCGAATTCGGTACTGGAGTTCTACCGAAGAGTGCTCGCGCTGCGTCACACGAACAAGGCTTTGCTGGAAGGTAAATACGTTGCCCTGAACGAGGACAATTCGAGCGTGTTGTCATACCTACGTAACTACAAAGGGGAGGCGGTGCTGGTCGTGTTAAACATGTCAGGCTCTCCGCAGAAATCCATCTTCAACTTGGCGGGCCAAGGATTCACGTCCCCGACTTTCAAGGCTCTGGTCGCGACTCCCGGGTCCGAGGTTAAGGGGCAAGCGGTCTCGTTGCAGCCTTTTGGCGTGTACATAGGTGAGGCCACTCACTGAGGGAGTCTCTCGCCGAGCAGCGCAGGCCTGTGACGGAGGACCCGGACACAACCCGTTTGCGGAAGGGTGCGCGACAATCGGTCTGCCAGCCTTTAGAGCGGCTTGCGGAAATGCACGCACCGGTCCAGGACTTCGAAACCGGAGTGCTTCATGCGCGCCCTGTGATCCCTCGTCACCCCTACCGCAGATGAGGCGAGTCAGTTTCCGGTCGGATCACTCACCATTCGGACGATTATCGGATTGTGGATGCAGTGGCCGACAAAACGGGAGTTGGCTTTGTTTGGCGGGCGAGATAGACCTAGCCATTCCTTCGGCCCCGCGGGAGAGAAATGTCAAAACATAAAGGGTCTTATCGGCCGCGGCCGTGGAACTTCGCCGGGGCGCGCTCCACCCTACCGTTCGATTTCCAGTTCGGTTTCGCCTTTCGGTTCATGCACCGCGGCTTTTTTTCCCGGATCCGCCAGGTCGGCCAGTTCCAAACGAAGATTGCCCGGGTTGGTCGCGTATGAAAGTCCCGTTTCGAGATCGACGATATCTTCGCGAATAAGCTTTTCGATCTCGCCGTCGAAAGTTTGCATACCTTCCGTCGTGCCGTCCCGCATGGCATCTAACAGGGTTTTCCCCTCCACTTCCCCTCTCTCCACGTACTCACGAGTACGGAGAGTTGATTTCAGAATCTCAATTACTGCGACTCGGCCATTTCCCTCTTTGCGCGGAAGCAGGCGTTGCGAAACGATGTAGCGGAAACTCTTCGCGAGCCGGCTGCGAATGATCTGCTGCTCAGCGAGCGGGAAAACTCCGGCGATGCGCTCGACCGTCTTCGAGGCATCGATGGTGTGCAGCGTCGATAAAACCAGGTGCCCGGTCTCGGCCGCTTCCAGCGCAATCTCCATGGTCTCCTTGTCGCGCATCTCGCCTACCAGTATGACCTTGGGGGACTGGCGTAACGCTGCTCGAAGCGCGAGTGCAAAGCTCGGCGTATCACTGTGCAACTCACGCTGATGAATGGCGCAATTCTTGTGAGGGTGGAGGAACTCAATCGGGTCCTCGATCGTGACGATGTGGTACGAATGCTTCTGATTGATCTGATCGATGATGGCGGCCAAGGTAGAAGACTTGCCTGATCCTGTGGGTCCGGAGACCAAGACCACGCCAGTGCGCAGATCCACCACGTCAGCCAACTGTTGAGGAAGGTTGAGGGCTTCAAAACTCGGAATCACGCTGGGAATAACCCGCATTACGATAGCGCGGCTGCCGCGCTGCATGAAGACGTTGACCCTGAAACGGGCGTTGCCTGGCAGAGCGTAGGAGATATCGCATGCACCTTGCTCTCGCAGAGTGGCTAGAGCGTGCTGGTTATTCCCAATCAGATCAGCGGAAATTCGCTGAGTGTGATCAGCCGTCAGTCGAGGAAGCCCTTGCACTCGCACCGGCAACAGACGCCCATCGCGTTCCACAAGAGGCGGCAGGCCCGGTGAGAAGATCAGATCGCTAACCTTTTCTGAGGCGCGCAACATGGCGTTTAACAATAACGCCGTCGGTGGGCCGGCCTCGAGGCTGGTCGCCACGGCAGTCGCGCTAATCACGGTCGACATGCTTCTCTCCCCTGGAAGGCGCTGGGATTGCCCGCCAACGCAGACTCGCGCCCTACCAAACAAAACTCGACTGCGACAGCTATGCTGCAAGGAGTCGGCCAAAGTGCGGTGAATGCACTAGTTGCCTGTTTTCTGCGAGTTAGAGCGTCTCCAAGGCCCGCTCAGGAACGAACCGCCCGATTGGAAAATCTGAGAACTGGACGAAATCCAGAAACAAACGGGGGCCTGCCTTTGAGCAGAACCAGTTGGGAATCGCTTCCATCCTGGCGATTGGGCCTGACTGCGGCGAAAAGGAAGCGCTGAAGTGGTTCGAGCAGGCAGCGCAGCGAGGGTATGCGCCCGCCGAGGTTAATCTGGCGGTGATGTATGCCAACGGCTGGGGAACGCCCGCGAACTACGGGGCAGCGCTGCGTTGGTTGCGGGCAGCGGCCGAACAGGGTTTTGCGCGCGCGTACTACAATTTCGGAATTCTTTTTCTTCAAGGTCAGGGGTGCGTCAGGACTACTCGGAAGCGTTCCGCTGGTTCCAGAAGGGGCAGAGGCCAACGATATGGACGCCCAAACCAATCTCGGATACATGTATGACCAGGGGCTGGGCTGTGGTCGCAGCGTAAACACGGCGGCATCGTGGTACCGCAAGGCCACCGAAAGAGGAAATCCATTGGGACAGAACAATCTCGCCGACATGTACTTCAAAGGTGAGGGCGTTCGCCAGGACAATGCGAGGCATTCCGCTGGTTCCAGAAAGCCGTCGCACCGGGACACACTGGCGCGCGCATCAAGCTGGGATCCATGTACCCCGAGGGCTTGGGGACGCAGAAAGATCCGGAGGCTGCGTACGCCTGGATCGTTTCCGCGTCGCTCGGGGGCGATCAGACAGGACGAGAACCGCTGCCGAAGCTCGAAGGTGTTCTCAGCCCGCAACAGATTTCCACGGCGCGGCAACGAGCACAGCACCTGCCGTCGGAAGAAGGAAAACACCTCTCGGCAAGAGCGTTTGCACGGTAGAGCGCTCCAATGGTGCTCCGGCGGGAGTGGTGTAAGTGGGCTCCCCGCGGCCAGACGCCGGTTCTGCAGTACCACTTCAATTGGAAGACCTTGTCAGCGATGGCCGGCGTGACCTGGTGGAATTTCTACGTTCGCCTATTTCCTGGCAGCATTCGCAGTCCGCAGGTGGTGGAGTTTCTTTCCCAATCTGCTGCGGCACATTCCCGGCAAGCTGTTAGTGGTCTGGGACGGATTGCGGGGCCATCGGGGCCGTCTGGTTTGGGACTTCGTGCACGAGCCGCGAGGATGCATTTGGTTGGAGTTCTTGCCAGCCTACGCACCAGAACTGAATCCGGTGGAATATCTCTGGTCGCACTGGAAGCATCACGAGGGACCGAACTTCTGTCCCAAAACGTTTGGGGAACTGAGCCACTACGCTCGGAAGGCGTTGCGACGCATGCGCCGACGGCTTACTCTGGTCGCTGCCTTTTGGCAGCAGGGTAACCTATTTCACTAGCGTGCCCGAGTAACCGCGGATTAGCCACTGGCCGTTGCGCTTCACCCAGACCTCTCCCACGGCCATCTGATGCTCAACGTTGTCGCCGGGGGTTTTGACGTCGGCGAGGTAGGTGACGAGGGCCGCATCCGCTCCAACCGGCACGACGCGCAACTGTGACAGTTTGTACCCTGTAATGGGCTGCTCGGACATCTGCTGTGCCGTGGGCTTTCCTCTGTGGCGGGAGCCATCGGGCCAGAAGGAATTGAAGTCATCGGCTATGATCGCATTATTGGATGCCGCATCCTGGTTCTTCCAGGCCTCCCACTGGGCGACGAGCCGCGCTGAGATCGCTTCAGTCAATTCCGGTATCGAAACGTTGTGCGCCATCTCCATGTCTGTTCCTTTCGTTCGCAGTTTCTGGGCCGCCACGAATTGCGCACTGCGCAACGGCGATGCTCACCTCAAGAATTTCGGCGTCGTCTATTACGACGCACTCGGTGAAACTCGTCTCGCACCGGTCTATGATCTCGTAACGACTGCCATCTACCTGCCTAAGGATAGTCTGGCGCTTACGCTCAACGGAACAACCCAGTGGCCCGACAGCGAAGTTCTCCGTCGGCTCGGCGAAACACGAATGACGGGCACGCCCGCTAAAATTCGCGCGATCCTTGAACGTATCTCGGACGCTCTGTCGCAAACCGAAATCGATCTTCGGTCATACATCAAGGAACATCCCGATTTCAAGGAAGTGGGTGAGCGCATACTGCAGGAATGGGTAAAGGGCCGACAACTCTCGCTTCAACCCGGCTAATGGTTCGTATCTCCGTGTTGGGGCCAACGCGAGGAGCATAAGGATTTGAAACGTTGCCCAGTTTTCTAAGGTAGTTCTTGGACATGCGGTCGTGACAAGAGATCGATCCGGCCGCGCTCAAGAAGCAGTTTGTAGGCAGCCCATCCCGCCAGGCTCATCGTGAATACCACCGCGATGGCGACGGCTTGTACCAGAAGCGTCGGTACGATGAACATCATGAATGTCGCTGCCTCGTGTCGTTTGACCCAGTTGGCGAATGCGAACCACCCATCACGATAAATGCCAGAAACCACCCGATTGTTTATACTTTGCTAAAGCCCGCAAGGTTCCTATTTCTCTGGATTCGTTTCTTTGAGTACTTTGCCTTCCAAGACGGTTGGAATCCTGCATGACAAATTGGTGTTCACTCGCAGGGTGGACATCTTGTCCGACTGGTTCGCGAAGCTTGTGCCTGAGCGGGCGCGCGTGCTCGATGTGGGCTGCGGTGACGGCCTGATCGCCTCAGCCCTAAAGTCGAAGCGGCCTGACCTCAGCGTGCAGGGAATCGATGTGTTCGCCCGCAGTCACATTCACATCGAGGTCCAAGTCTTCGATGGATCTCGAATACCCTTCGACGACCACAATTTTGACGTTGTTCTGTTTTCAGATGTATTGCATCACACCGACGATCCGACAGTCCTGCTGCGCGAAGCGTGTCGGGTGACCAGGCACAGCGTTCTTATTAAGGATCACAACCGGACCGGGCTTGGAGCGGGTATCCGCCTACGTATCATGGACTGGGTCGGAAATGCGAGGTTTGGCGTGGCGCTGCCGTACAATTATTGGACCGAGGAGCAATGGCACGCTGCATGGCGGGAGATAGGACTCCAGCCGGAGCAGGTGCTCACTCAGTTGGCTTTGTATCCGGCTCCTGCGAACTGGCTCTTTGGAGCAAGACTCCATTTCATCGCGCTATTGAAAAAGTGTGACCCCGTTGCTTCCTTGTAGTCGACGTGCGCGCTAGAGGCGGATCATTTTCGCCGTAAGCCCAGGACGCTCCATAGGCTAAAGGCAGGTATTGCGGGCCGCAAGACCTATAGATTTCGGTGCAGCCGCAGACCGCAGTTTACACGGCCTTAATCGGCATGTTTTCAACGCGGACTGAGAGGGTGGAACCCGAGGATGGTAAAGTCGCGTCGGCCTGCTTCAAAGGTCCTCGCCACGGGAATGTACAAAATAGCCTGAAATTGGCCAGTAGGGGACTCTGGCTTCCGCCGGGGCGAGAGGTGAACTCGTCAGGAGACTATTTAAGCCCCCGCTGGTGCTGCATCAGGATCGAATTCGTCATGAGCCCTTGTCGTATTCACAGATAGGGTCCGAATGTGCGGAGAACGTAACGCGAACTCAGTTTCTCCGCCTCAAAGCCGTTGTGGAGTTGAGGACGTCTTTCCGCGTCAGTTGCCTTTTGGGCCCAGTTCCAACGTTGTCTACAGACCGACCTTGTCGCAGCTTCGACGGTACCGTTACCTCATGTGACAGCTGCATTGCTGGCCTTACACGTTCATAGTAGGCTTACGTCATAAAATCCTTCCCTATCCACCCAAGTATTTTGTGGCCGCGCTGTCCAGCTTCCCGCGATATCATCCTCCTTCACCCAAGGAGCAATGATGGCGATGGAGAGACCACTGCAACCCTGCTTGCGGCGTGGCGGAGCTGTACGCCAAATCCTTCTTTCGGTCGCGGCCCTTCTCCTCGCGTTCGGCATGATCTATTACTACAACAGTGTTCTCATCCCGCTCAGGCAGAGACAATTTCAAGTTGCCGGTACCGCGCCGGGCAACTGGTCGGATCTTTATCCGAGGTGGTTGGGTGCGCGTGAACTTCTTTGGCACGGCCGGAGCCCTTACAGCCCGGAGGTGACACAAGAGATACAGCGTGGGTTCTACGGCCGGCCAATCGATCGCTCCAACCGCAACGACCCCACAGACCCCCAAGCCTTCGCATACCCGGTCTACGTCGTGTTTCTGCTGGCGCCATTTTTGCCCTTCTCTTTCGATTCGGTGCGCATTGTGTTCACCGGCGTCATGCTGCTGCTGACCGCAGGCAGCCTCCTGCTTTGGATGCGCGCTCTCCGCTTGCGTTTGCGACCGTGGGCAGCGTTGCTGGCGTTGGTCGCCACGATGTCCAGTTATGCCGTTGTGGATGGCTTACACCTGGAGCAGATCACGCTGCTGGTCGCGGCTCTTATGGCCGGCTCCATGGCAGCCCTGGTCGCCGGGCGGCTGGCGATGGCGGGTGTACTGCTCGCTTTGGCCACCGTGAAGCCACAACTTGGGATTCTCGTTGTCGCATTTCTTCTATTGTGGACATTGGGAGAGTGGCGCACCCGCAAATGGTTTGCGTTCGGGTTTGGCAGCGCCATGGCCGCTCTGCTCATCGGGTCTGAACTGGTATTACCAGGCTGGTTTCGATTTTGGCGGCAGGCGGCACAAGCCTATATCCGCTACCAAAGGCCCTCTCTGCTCGGAAGCCTGTTAGGACAGCCAACGGCAATGGTTGCGGCGACAGTCGCCGTTTTCGCGTGCGGGACGCTGTTCTGGCGTTTCAGGAAAGAACCGGCGGGCTCCGGCCAATTCAATTTTGCGTTGATCACTGCTTTGGTGCTGACCGCGTTGGTTTTGCCCAATGCTGGCGGCGCACATTACAACCAGGTGCTGCTGATTCCTGCGTGCCTGTGGTTGGTTACATCCGGGTGGGCCTTGGCCAAAGAGCGCGGCCTTGCTCGCCTAATGTGGATGATTGCCGTCAACGCGCTGGCATGGGAATGGATTCTGGCTTTGCCCGTGTCGTTCGCCGCTCTCGTACTGCGTCACAGCTTCCAGCGCGAGGCAACGCTGTCTGTTACCGGACCAGAATTTCTGATATTCGTCTTTCCTCTAGCCCTAGCGCTGTTCGTCTTGAGTGCCGCGCCGCAGTTGTGCCGGCCAGACAAAAGCGCCGCGAGCTGATCCCCATCGAGACTGAACAGGGCTCCCGTCGCCCCCCATGGACTAGGGCCTGTAAACTGGCCAAAAGACTTGCCGATTCATGGTCCGTGATTCAGCCATCGGACGCCTTGCGCGCGAAGTGCCCCCAGTTGTGCCGGAAGGACGTTCCTTTACCCTACGTTCCAGGTTCGATAAATAGAATATGACCAACATGGTCATATTGGCTATAATTAGAGCATGAAAACTGTGAATATCAGCGATCTAAAGGCCCAGCTCAGCGCTCACATCCAGCTCGTAAAGGACGGCGAAGAGGTACTGGTCTGCGACCGTAACAAGCCTGTAGCTCGGATTGTGCC
>Ga0137418_10000037_pt1 | contig 87414 bp, 52 predicted proteins | sample CZODoug3_1_2_16f_FD_122242 | JGI IMG/M metagenome (GOLD analysis project Ga0137418, IMG submission 122242) | Vadose zone soil fungal communities from Angelo Coast Range Reserve, California, USA - CZODoug3_1_2_16fungal (Hybrid Assembly) | ecosystem: Environmental > Terrestrial > Soil > Vadose...
ACTGCACGAAACCGTGAGCAACTTTGCCGACATTCTCCGCGGTCATCCGCCGACCACAACCGACCATGCCGCTCGCAGCGAGTCTTTCAAGCCGAAGAGGTCCATCATCGTAATCAGAATCGCACTGGCCCACCCGGCGAGCAGCAGGGACCGCTTGATCTTCCAACTCCCCATGCGGAGTTTCGAGCTTGTGAAATGCAAGAGCGGAAACATGGCAAACGGAAGCTGCAAGGCAAGAACAACCTGGCTGAGCGTCAATAAATCCGTAACACTGCTGTCTCCCCTTAGCCCAATCACGAGCACCGCGGGCAGAATCGCTAGAGATCGTGTGATCAACCTTCGCACCCACGGCTGAACCCGCCAGTGCATGAAGCCTTCCATCACAACCTGGCCTGCTAGAGTGCCGGTGATCGTGCTGCTCTGCCCGCTGGCCAGCAACGCCACCGCAAACAGCGTGCTCGCCGCGGCTGTGCCCAGAAGGGGTGCGAGCGTCAGGTAGGCGACGCGAATCCAATCGCTACTGGCGCTGAAGTGAACAACGTGTCCACCGGCAACCGGCACGCTTTCTTTTCCAAAAAACACCATTGCGGCCAGCACAAGAATCGCTGCATTCACCAGGAACGCCACTGTCAATGCCACCACTGAGTCGATGGTGTTGAAATGGATGGCACGGCGAATCGAATCCTCATCGCGTCCCATGCGGCGGCTCTGCACTAACGCAGAATGCAGATAAAGATTGTGCGGCATAACGGTCGCGCCGATGATGCCGATGGCGATGTAAAGCATGCCCGCGTGGTGGAAACTCGGCGAGATCAGCGAATGCCCGATTTCGCCAAAGCTAGGCCGGGTCACCGGAAGAACGAAGATCTCAATGAAGTAGCAAACGCCGATGGTCGCCACGAGCAGCAAAATAATCGCCTCGATAGTCCGCATGCCAAAGCGTTGTAAGGCTAAGAGCAGCAGCACATCCAGGCCCGTAATGATTACGGCCCACAGCAGAGGAATATGGAACATAAGGTTGAGCGCTACGGCGCTGCCTAGCACTTCCGCCAGATCGCACGCGCCGATGGCGACTTCGCACATCAGCCAGTTCGGCCAGCGTGTCCACGCGGGATACCAATCGCGGCAGCATTGGGCAAGATCTTTACCAGTCACCACGCCGAGACGCGCGGAAATGACCTGCATAAAGATCGCCATCAGGCTGGCCAGACCGACAACCCACAACAACCCGTACTTGAACTGCGCCCCGCCCTGCAGGTCCGTCCCCCAATTCCCGGGGTCCATATACCCGACGCTGATCAAAATCGCGGGTCCGACGAACGCCCGCCAATGCTCCCAAAAACCCGCATGCGCTGGCGGCACCGGGACGGTACTGTGCATCCCTTCCAGGGACACCTGCCCAGCGCGTGAAACCTGAGTTGCCATCCGCCTCCTTGCCTATGACTTAGCGTAAGTATAGCATGAGGAGTTAACTATAGCTAACTATGATTTTTTCGGATGGGGCGAAGCGGAATTGGCCGGAGCGGAATTGGAAGACGCGACCCAGATTTTCTCGGCCGCAGGCCGGCCCAGGACCACAGCACCCGCCGGCGTTTTGAGGGAGAGGGTCTGGTCGTAGTTACGTTTGTGCAGGTGAAGTTCGCTTCCGGGGCGAATGCCGCGCTGATCCAGCAACTCCGCCAGGTTGGAGTCGCGCTCGTACACGCTGGCCACGACGTACACGCCACCAGGTTCCGCTTCTGCCAGCAGCAGGTGGCCTCGCTTTCTTTTTTGGGCCGGGCTCTCAATCGTCGCCAAATTGCCATGGGGACAAGCTCCGCCAGCGCCAAGCTTCTCAATCAGCAACGTCTCGAACTCTGCCGAAACCGCATGCTCCAGGCGCTCCGCTTCATCATGCGTGCGATACCAGGGCATGCCGAAGATTTCTGTCAGCATCCGCTCAATGAGGTGGTGACGCACAGCAAGACGCTTCGCGATCTTCCGCCCGGCGACGCTCAAACGCACGCGGCCGTCCTTTCTTACTTCCACCATGCCATCGCGCTTCAACCGGCGCAACGCCATCGTCACGGCGGGGGGCGACACCTCGAGCCAGTTGGCCAGCGTCGCCGAGATCACGGCTTCGCCTTCGCTCTCGGCTTCGAAAATCGCCTTCAGGTAGTCTTCTTTGGAAACGGTGATCATCGCGAGGCGAGATTATAACCGCCCGCACCACTCGCGCAACCAGGGGGATTTTCGGCCGCACAAAAAAACAGCCCTGCACGAGAGACGCATCCCCCGTGGCAGGGCTGGTTGGCTGGATTCCTGCCGTGACTGAAAGAACCTTACGGCTTCATCCCGGGCAGCACGTCGGTTTTCTCCACGCGCACCGACCGTAGCCCCTTGGGATCAATTCCGAGAGCCTGCAGAATCGTCGGCGCAACTTGCGAAGTAGCCACCGGAGTCTTGATCGCGCCGACCGGAACACCCGCCCCCGACACGATCAACCCAACATTAGTGTCGCCGTAGCTGAAGCCGCCGTGCTCCGCGTTCTTCTTCGACGAGGTCGTGTAAATCGTTCCGTACTGCGGTTGAACAATGATATCCGGCGTGCGGCTATCAACGGCCGGGTTGTTGAACTTGAGTTTCAGTTCGCTGCCCGCCATTACCTCATCAATAAACAACGCGCTCGCGTTGGTGTTGAGATAGGCCGCAACCTTCGCGGTCATCGACTGATCGGCCAGCCAGATCAAGGCCACATCGTCATCGCTGATGGCGCCGCAAGGGCCCGTGCTGCAAGCGCCCGCGCTCACCAGAGCGATCGCCGCGGGATTCGTGGCGCCATCCGGCAACGCCGCCACGAGATCCGCGAAGTGTCCGGGCTTGTTGGTCTTGAGCGGGTTGATCGGCGACTGGCCATGCTTAGACGTGACGATGAAGAGAGTGGAATCGTAAATCCCTTGTGCCTTCAACTCCGCGATCATGCTCGCCAGACCCGCATCTGTTTTTTGCAACGCATAGGCAAGAACAGCCGTCGGAGTGCCAGCGCCGTCGGTGTATCCACCAGGCTTGCCGGTGAACGTCGTGTCATCGGCGCAGCTTCCGTCAAAGTTATCCTTCTCCAGCTTCTGCCCTACGCTCACTGCCTGGAAGTTCATGCCAAAAACGGCAGGCACTCCAGGTCCGGGAGTTCCATCATGCTTTTTGCCATCGATTTCATTCAGAATGCCCTGCACCTTCAAGGCATCGTTCTCCACCGTGCACACAACGCTGACTGTGGCGTCCAACCCGCCCACGTTCGTGATCTCGGGAGTGTAGAGATCCTCGACTCCCCTGCGCGAGTTCCCGTTCACCAGATCGTAGGCCGGGTGCTTGTCAGCCCATGCGGTGTGGCCGCCGTGGGCGCGGACAACCTCGAAAATCGTATTCGAGCGCAGCGCTGCAGAAGGATAAATCGCGATGCAGTTGCCGTTGGAATCCTTGCCGCGGGGCAGCTTCGCCGCATCAATCACGTTCTGCGAAACGTTCGCCGAGTTGTAGACATCGATGCTTTCGTCAAAAGCGATCAAGTTGCCGGCCGGACCCGAGCACGTCGTGTTCGTTGGATCCCACAGAGTGCGGTCGTAGCTGACATCGTAGAAAAACCCGTGCGTGATGGGCGAGCCCCCCGTCACCAGCGCCAACAGTCCCGGAAACGAATCCGAGTTTGCCGGCGTGCGCGCGTTGGTGTAGGTGGTCCCGCGGTGGGATAACTCAGAGAGCGCTGACTTCGGGAACTTGTTGATGTAGTTGGCGACATCCAAAGCGTGCAATCCATCCACGCTAATCAACAGCACATGCTTGGCTTTCGGGCCGTCTTGCGCGGCCGCGAACACCGAGCACAACAACAATGCAGCAACAACTAGCAGATTCCTTTTCACAGCAGAGTCCTCCGGGGGACATGGTCTGACAACCGAACCATTGCAAACCCCAGCTGTTACTGGACTGTGAAGGTAAGGTAAATATCTCGTGAACGCGACTGCGAACCGGTGAGCGGTAAGGCCTGGTCGGACCTGAGGCGAGACAAGCAAAGGAAGTGCCGTCCCAACGGGTAATCGGATGTGGCTCGATAGGACTTTGGAAGATTTCCACAGACTGCAGGAATTCCCCTATTGTAAACGTTTACCTTATCGCGTACTATTCCGCGCCAGAGGTAGATTCCCTATGAAACCACGTAGTTCCATTGCCCTCCCCAAGGTCGTGATTCCGATCTTCCTTCTAGTCTTCGCCCTGCTCCAAACCTGCGCAGTCAGCCCGGCTCAGTCCTCCGAATCTACGAGCTACCACTGGCAAAACGTGAAAATCGTGGCCGGTGGCTTCATCACCGGCATCATTCCCCACCCCATCGTTCCCGGCGTAACGTTTGTGCGCACCGACATCGGTGGCGCCTATCGCTTCAACCCATCTTCCAAGAAATGGACTCCCTTGACCGACATCTTCAACCAAAACGATTGGAATTTGACGGGCACTGAAAGCATTGCCCTCGACCCGGTCGATTCGTCGCGGCTGTATCTCGCACAAGGCACCTACACCGAGGTGTGGTCGGGCAAGGGAGCGATCTTGCGGTCGAGCAATTTCGGCTCGTCCTTTATCCGCACAGATTTACCTATCCAACTCGGCTCCAATGAACCGGGACGTTACTCCGGCGAACGTCTGGCTGTGGATCCGCAGCATCACAACATCCTCTACTTGGGATCGCGCAACAACGGCCTCTGGACCAGCACCGACTTCGGCGCAACCTGGAACCAAGTCAGTTCGTTCCCCGTCTCCGGACCCTCCAGCGGTGTTGGCGTGATCTTCGTTCTGTTCCAACCCACCAGCCAGCGTCCTAAACGGGAGACAATCTACGTTGGCGTCTCCGACCCGACGACCGGACTCTATAGCAGCACCGACAGTGGCATAACTTGGCAACCGGTCGCTGGCCAACCGGTAGGATTCTTCCCCACGCATCAGGCGCTGGGCCCCGACGGAAACCTCTACATCACCTACGGAGACGGCACCGGCGCTGATGGCATGGGCGGCCAGCGCATTGGCAACGGCGCTGTTTGGAAATACAACACCACGACCGGCATCTGGACCAACATCACACCAGTCGGTCCGTGGTGGACCACCAGCCTCTGGTACGGATTCGGCGCCGTCGCTGTCGACCGGCAGAATCCGAACACGGTCATGGTTTCCACTCTCGACCGCTGGTGGCCGGGCGACGAAGTCTATCGCAGTCTGGACGGCGGAGCGACATGGGTGGCGCTGGGCTCGGAGCCCGACGGCTCGGAAGCGGGTCCGCCTTTCAATTTTTCATTGCGAGACGATTCCCTGTCGCCATATTTGACTGCGATGAGCAACGCTTCAGCCTGCACACCAACTGCCTGCGATCCAACGCAGGCGTCTTTCGGTTGGTGGCTGGGAACACTGGCCATTGACCCCTACGATTCCAACCATGTCCTCTACGGAACGGGCGCAACGTTGTGGGAGACCCACGACGTGACCAGTGTCGATACCAAGCTTCCGGTTCACTGGGCAGTTGGCGCGGATGGTATCGAAGAAACCGCCGTGCTCTCCTTGATCAGCCCGCCTGCTGGAGCACACTTAATCAGCGGACTAGGAGATATCGGCGGCTTCCGGCACGACGATCTCAACGTCTCGCCTTCCGGAGGCATGAGCCAACCGTACTACACGCCCATTTCGATCGATTTCGCCCAAAACAACCCATCGCTGGTGGTTCGCGGTCCCGGTTGGGGTCACGACGCGGGCGCTTACTCCACGGACGGCGGCACGACCTGGACCTCCTTCAACGGGATCGCCGGCGGACCACGTTCGATTGCGGTTTCCTCAGACGGAACACACTGGGTGCTCGCACCGAACGGCGGCACTGCATCCTACTCCACCGACGACGGCACGACCTGGACACCTTCAACCGGCGTGCCGGCGAATGCCCCGGTAGTTTCGGACCGCGTCAATCCGCTCAAGTTCTACTCGTTCGACGGAAGCAGCGGCACCGTCTTCCTGAGCACCGACGGAGGCGTCACCTTCGCCCCCACTGCCGCCACCGGTCTCCCCGGCGGAAACTTCTATTCGTCCCCCGGCGCAGAAGGCGACCTTTGGCTCGCTACCGGAAGTGGATTGTTCCATTCCACAAACTCCGGCGCCAGCTTCACCAATGTCGGCACCGTACAGCAAGCGTTCAATCTTGGCTTCGGCAAAGCAGCCCCCTGGAGCCATTCTCCAACGCTGTATTTGTCGGGCCAAGTCAATGACCTTCTTGCCATCTTCCGCTCGACCGATGCGGGCGCAACCTGGAAGCGCATCAACGACGACCGACATCAATGGGGCGCAGTATTTCCTCTAACCGGCGATCCGCGCATCTTTGGACGCGCATATGTTGGAACCAATGGCCGCGGGATCATTCGCGGCGACCCGAGCGACGAGTAGCATGTCACGCTAACGAAGAGCGGAGCGCTGATGAAGACGCTCCGCCCATTGTTCCGTTTTGCACAACGGTACAGCTCGCGCAAAGCTACTTACTGCGCCAGCTCCAGCGTGCGGATGTACTCGACCACCGACTCGCTCCACCCGTCGATGTGCGTCCACTTGCCGTAGCCAACACCGTTCTTGTAACTCGCCACGTTGATCACGTAACCCTTCCTTTTCGGGCCGGGCACGGAATCGTGAGTCTGTTCGTCAGTGATGACAATCAGGCGGTCGTACTTCTCCTTCTGGTTCAGGCTCTCCACCGCCTTCCCCAGTTGCGTGCTGTTGTGGCGCTGGCTCGCGTCAATGGCATCGCGCAAAGCGAAACCACGCCGCGCCGGCACCTCAACCAGCTCATCCGAGAAGCTGTACACGCCCACCTTCTCGCCGATCTCGCGCAGCAACACGGCCAGACCATAGGCCGCGTCGGTACGCAACATCTCCGAACGCCGCGAAAGCGGAGCCGTCATGGAGCCGGAGATATCCACCAGCACGATCGTCTTGCCGGCCAACTTTTCTTGCTCGGCAACACACTTGAGCATGGCGAACTCCAGCGCCTCTTCCCACTGCGGAGCGTAACGCGCCGCAGCGAGAAACCGGAACGGAAGCACGCGTGTCGCGTTCATCGAACGCAACGCCTGGAGAACGAGCTCCTCGTCCACCCCAGCTTCCCGCATATTCCGCAGGTTGCGAAGCAGAGCTAGCGCGCCCAGCTTGTTCTCGGACAGCAAGCGTTGCCAGGCCTCGCGCTTGTCGGCGCCCTTTTCGGCGCCGCTTTCGCCGGATCGCTCACCCGAAGCCGACAACGCCACTTCCCAGGTATCGGGAGTAGCCAGCCGTCCCCAGATCAGCTTCCGCCAAACCGCCGCCTGCGCCTCGTCCCGCGGCTTCGCGTGACTCAGGAACAAAACATCGCGCAGCTTGATAGGCCCGCCCCGGTCATATTTGGCCAGGGCGTACTCATCAAACTTCGGGAAAGCCGCAGCCAGCCCCTTCTTCACCTGGCCCGAGAGCGGAACGCGCCCGTCCTTCCAGTAAATGGCGACAAACTCGCTCAGCTCATCGGCACGCTGAATCACGCGTTGCAGCGTATCCGCCACCATCGCACGATGCGTCTTGTGCCGCGCCATCTCCCGCACCAGCAACAGCGGGGCGTGACGCAGCTTCATCTTCTCGCGCGCTTCCACAGCAAGAGCCGCCACCTTCTCGACCGCAACCTTCGGCACCAACTCTGCGATGCTGCCCGAGATCTCGACTCCGTCCTCGTAGAACTGCGTCTCCCAAAGCAGGCACGCCAACACGGAGCGCCGCAGTTGCAGCTCAGCGGGGATGTTGCGAGCAGGGGCGCCCTCATGGGTACGCGCCCCGGAGTTCAGGTTCATCAAGTTGAGTCGGGCCATCGGCGGCCTCCTTTTATGAATCGACATCCACGCCTTGGGGCGTGGTGTCTGCTGCACTCCGCGCGGCTGTCGCCACACGGAGTCTATTGTTGGAAATCGTGGCCGGGGAATCGTTGACGAAGGTGTAAGGCTTTCGGATGCTCTATCCGCTGAGCTACATGGCGTACAGCCATGGCAAGACTTGAAACTTGCGACCTCCCGATTAAGAAGTAACCCTCGCCTTCACCACCGGCGCAACGTTAGGTGTGGACTTCGGCTTCCACGAGTTCTGGCTCTATACAGTCCAAATGCACAAACCCAATGGGTCGGCTTTCTACGACGACTTCACGGACGCGAAAGTCCGTGCAGTAGAGCACATCCAAGGCCACGCGTCGCACACCACCGTTGAAAGTACAGGAGGTAGCGCGTCGCCCGTTCGCACCGTACTGAATGTGCGCGAAGTTACAGTCCACACATCGCGACTTGGCCTTATTCTCTTTCGCCCGTCGAAGACGAGCCTTGGCCATCGCAGTGATCAGGTGGATCAGCGCAATCATGGCAACCAACGGCATAGCGACCTCCTTTCCCTTACCGCGTTAGTGCCTCCAATAGCGGGGTATGACTTCCCTTTTTCTCTTCCAAAACCAGTAGCAAGCCCTGGAACTCCGCCATCGTCTCCGCCGACCGATGGTCTTCCACGAACATCTCTGCCTCAAAGTCAGAAGCCTGTGGAAAGAACCTTTGGTACAGCTCCACTTTCTGCCGGTCTGAAGCCTTGCCGAGAAACAGGCGGAAGTCGATGCGTCCCGGCCGCAGCAACGCCGGGTCTAACGCCTCGACCTTGTTGCTGGTCATCACGAACAGGACATTCTCCGGTGCGCGAAACCCATCGAGTACGTTCAGTAGTCCCGACAATGTCACTCCCAACTTATCCGGCTCTTCTTTCCCAGGCGGTGCCCCCTCTGGCTTGCTGACCCATTCCTCTAGCTTGTCGCGGGTCTTGCCACTCTTCATGCAGTCAATGTCTTCAAACAAGATCACTGAGTTCGGCGGCACGTCGTTAATCGCGTTGATCAGCGAGCGGTCGTTGAAGTTGCTCAGATCGACCACATAAATCGACATCGCAAACCTTGCCGCCAGCGCCGATACCAGCGAAGTCTTTCCGGTTCCCGGAGGCCCATAGAGCAAGTATCCCCGGTGGTAGGGAACGCCGAGCTGGCTGTAACGCCGCCTCGACCCTCGAAACTTTTCAATGTCCCTCAGCAACCGCTCCTTTTCGGCCGGCTCCAGGATGACCGACTCCAGAAGGCGCGGCGTGTAGGCTTCTACGCGCGACCAGAATTCGTCGTAGGAGAACAGAAACGACTGTACGACCAGCTTCTTTTCGTGGCAGGCAATAATGTCGTCCACGAATTTCTTAAGGAAGCTCTGCTTCCGCCCAATCGTGGTGAAGTAGAGGGTTTCCGTCCGCTTAGGTGTCCAGCCGCGAGTGTCTTCACTCCGGTAGAATCCAACACGAAACGGCCTGCCCCCGTACCAAAACCAATGCAGTCCCGGAGCAGGAACCAGGGCACGATTGTTGCCTCTGAGCGTGGTGTCCAGATCCACCCTACGCAAGCGCTTGAGGAATTCTTGTTCCAGAAACCATTCCTTGACCCAAACGAAGGCCGCGTCATCATCTTTGACGGTAATCATCATCGTCGTCTGCTCGACGAACCACGACCAGAGCTTTTCTGGCACAGCCCGCAAATAGACGCCGATGCTGCCCACAACCATGAGCAGCAATCCGCCAGACGCGAACTGATTCTGACCGGCCAGTATGCTCTTCAGAAATCCGAGAGTGCCCATTGCGATTCTTTTCTAACCGGCATCCGCCGGAGGTTAGTATCGGCCTTGGTTGGCCGATTACGGTAGGTCGCGGCTTCAGCCGCGACAAGTCAAAAGCCGGGGAACAAGCGATAAAGGTATAAGGTGCTCTACCACTGAGCTACACGGGCACACATTCCCGTGGCAAGATTCGAACTTGCGACCACCCGCGTGACAGGCGAAGTAACCCGTATCTTCACCACCGGCCAACAAACCTTCTGCAAAGTACTGCGGTCAGGGAACATGCGGACACGGGCAGGGCTTGCGCCCCGAGGATTCGAACCTCACAGCCCGAAGGCTGTCTGCCAGAGAAGTATCCGTGACCTTTCACCACTGACCCTGTGAAGTTACACGCGCAGATGCATAGAACGGCGTGAAGACACGACGCCCAACACACGACGACTCGCGCATGGGGGTTAAAGCTGGGGGAATAGACGGCAACGGTATTTTCGCGTCAGGAGATGAAACCGCTACCTGCGCCACCCAGCGAACTATTGTTTTCTTGTGTTTGCCTTACAGGGCGCCGAGGATACGCATGGCGCAATCGACGGATGCCCTATGACTAATGACGGCGACGTTCCGCAGCCACAGTCCGCTTGGCGTTTTGGTTGTAGGTTCTGCCAAAGGGGCATCCTTTCTGAAGAAGATGTTAGAGAATCGCATGATTTCGGAAAACGCGCAAGGGGAAAATGGAATTTCCACAAAAAAGTTCGCACAAGGCTTGTGTGGTGCGAACACTCTTGCCCGCAGCTGTTGCTCTAGATCTCGTCCGCTCTCATCCAACAATCCTGACTTACAATTACCTATGCCAATTCCAATTCGATCTTCTTACCAGCCAGATCAATCTTCACAATCCTAAAAGTCCGCACCTGCCCCACCTTCGTAGGTTCAGCCTTCGCTTCGCTAGCCGCCCCACCCTTCCACCGCGCATTCAACATCGAACTGAGCGACGACAAGTCGGCCTTAGCCTCGGCCTTCGGCTCTTCCTTCGCGGCCTGCGCTACGATTCGGCACGTTGCCCGTACTCCATCCCCGAGTTCCACACTTCCGCTTCCCCCGGCGACCTCGGTCAACAGCCCAGTAACCACATCGCCTTCCTTGCGTTCTTTCAGATAATCATCCAAACCGGTCGGAATCAGCTGCTTCATACTCAGCTTCATCAGCCGCTTCTCCGGCTCGACGGCAACAACAAGGGCCTTCACCGCCTGCCCCACCCGCACCACCTCGGACGGATGATTGATCCGCTTCTCGCTGAACTCGCTGATGTGAATCAGCCCTTCCACACCTTCGGTAATCTGCACGAACGCACCAAACTTCGTCAGGCTGGTCACGGTCCCATCAATCACGGAACCGGCCTTCAGTTTCTGCCCCATGTCGACCCACGGATCGCCGAGCGTCTGCTTCAGCCCCAGAGAAATCCGGCGCTCGCCGGCGTTCACTCCCAGAATTACCGCCTCCACCGTCTCTCCGGGCTTCAACATATCGCTGGCTTTGCGAACTTTCTTGGCCCACGACATTTCGGAAACGTGGATCAGGCCCTCAATCCCAGGCTCCAGCTCCACAAACGCCCCAAAGTCCATCACTCGCGTCACCGCGCCGCGCACGCGTTCGCCAGCCTTGTACTTCTCCGCCATGGCGTCCCACGGATGCGCCTGCAACTGCTTCATGCCCACGGAAATGCGCTTCTTGCCGCCTTCCGTCGCAATCTTCAGGATCTTCACTTCCACCTGCTGACCCACAGAGAGAACATCAGCCGATTTATTGACGCGACCCCAGGAAATCTCCCCAACATGCAGCAGCGCATCCACGCCGCCCAAATCGACAAAGGCGCCATAGTCGGTAAGACTGCGTACCGCGCCCGTCACCGTGTCACCTTCCTTAATCTCAGAAAAGCGCTGGTCTTTCACCAAGCGCTCTTCTTCTTCCGCCAGCACCCGCCGATCAACAACTATGTCTTCGTCCGCAACATCGAGCTTGATAATGCGGCAGCGAATCTGCTGTCCGACGAACTTCTCCATGTCGCCGGCTTCCCGCACGCCACTCCGCGACCCCGGCATAAACGCGCGCACGCCCACGTCTACCGTAAACCCACCCTTGATCAACCCCGTCACCGTCCCCATAATCGGGGTCTGCTCGGCGAACGCCTTCTCCAGGGTCGACCAATCGGTAGGCTGTTCCACCTTGAAGCGCGAAAGCTCGTAATACCCTTCTGGATCGCGCCCCTTCACCGACACCTTCATCTTGTCGCCTGGCTTCGGTGCCTCGGCGGCAAACGCCGTCAGTGGCAGAATCCCTTCGCTCTTGAACCCAATATCGAGCAACACCGAGTCGGCCGTGACGGCGATCACCGTGCCTTCTATCTGCTTCCCGCCCTCTTCTTTCTTCTTGCGCTTGGCATCGCGCTCGTACTGGGAAAAGATTTCGTTGAACGACTCGGTCGCTTCGGCGTCGGCGTGAGATGCGGCTTCGGCTGTGGTTTGGGATTCAGGAATGTTGGAGTCAGCCATGGAAGGAACAGCCTCGTGGAATCGAGAATGTGAAGTCACAAATGATGAGTAAGAGTCTGACTTTAGGATATCATCGTGCGCGGACCCGCCATTTCGTATGGAAGCTGCTGCAGTGACTCTGGTACCTTAATCCACTGCAGCTATTAAAACGTTTTAAAGAGGACTATCGACCCATGTCGCTCCGTTCCCTGCTCCTGATCTGCTGCCTGCTCACCGCTACCGCGAACGCGCAATCAGCTCCCCGCGAACTCAACCTCATGCCGCTGCCTGCGGCCTATCAAATGGGAGAGGGGCAGCTTGCCATCGACGGGACTTTCACCGTCGGACTTACGGGATACAGAGAACCGCGCCTCAACGGCGCAGTGCAGCGCTTTTTGCGCACGCTTTCGCGCGAAACGGGAATGGCATTCCCTCAGGACTGTTTGAAGGCCTGCGTTGGGCTTAGTGTTCACACCGATCACGCCAGCAAGCCCGTACAGGAACTTGGCGAAGACGAATCCTACTCCCTCGAGATCACCGCCGCAGGCGCGACCCTCAACGCGCAAACACCGCTAGGCACCCTCCACGGCCTCCAGACATTTCTGCACTTGGTACAAGCCACTCCAACCGGTTACGCCGTCCCGTTCATCAGCATTCAGGACAAGCCCCGTTTCCCGTGGCGAGGCCTCATGGTCGACGTCGGCCGCCATTTCATTCCGCTCGATTCCCTGCGCCGTACGCTCGATGGCATGGAGGCCGTCCAGCTCAACGTTTTCCACTGGCATCTTTCCGACAATCAGGGATTCCGCGTGGAGAGCAAGAAGTTTCCCAAACTCCAGAGCGAAGGCTCCGACGGAAACTTCTACACCCAGTCAGAAATTCGAGAGTTCATCGACTACGCGCACGACCGCGGCATCCGCGTCATCCCAGAATTCGACGTCCCGGGACACTGCACGGCCATGTTCATCGGCTACCCCGAACTCGCCAGCGCGCCCGGGCCGTACCAGATCGAGCGCCACTGGGGCGTCATGGACCCCGCCATCGATATTACGCAGGAAAGCAGCTACAAGTTTCTCGACACCCTCTTCGGCGAGATGGCAGCCCTCTTCCCCGACCAGTACTTCCACATCGGCGGCGACGAGGTGAATGGCAAGCAATGGGACGCCAACCCCACCATTCAGAAATTCAAACAATCTCAGAAGATCAAGGACAACGCCGGCCTGCAAGCCTATTTCAACCAGCGCCTGCTGAAGATTGTCACCGCCCACGGCAAAACCATGATGGGCTGGGATGAAATCCTGGCTCCGGAAATCCCCAAGTCCGTCGTTATCCAATCGTGGCGCGGCCAGCAGTCGTTAGCCGATGCCGCCCGCCAAGGCTATCGCGGCCTGCTCTCCAATGGCTACTACATCGACTTGATGTATCCCGCTTCGCAACACTACGCCGCGGATCCTCTCTCTGGCCCCGCTGCCTCTTTGACGGCCGAAGAAAAGCAGCGTGTCCTCGGCGGCGAAGCCACGATGTGGACCGAGTACGTCGCAGCCGAAAACCTGGATTCCCGCATCTGGCCCCGCACAGCCGCCATCGCCGAACGTCTCTGGTCACCGCAGGAAGTCACCGATCGGCAAGTCCGCGACGTTGGCTCCATGTATCGCCGCCTTAAGGTCATCAGCACCCAACTCGATTCGCTCGGCCTAACCCACAATTCCCAGTACATTCGCGACTTGGAACGGCTATCCGGTAGCACCGACATTGAAGCTCTCAAAGTCTTGGCCGACGTCGTCGAGCCCGTCAAAGAGTACACCCGCGAACAGACCGCTCCCTACCCGGCCACTAGCCTCACCCCGCTGAACCGGCTAGTCGATGCAGTTGCGCCGGAGAGCGATGCCGCGCGCAACTTTAGCGCTCAAGTCGATTCCCTTCTCTCCTCGCCAACGCCGACGACCATCGCTGACCTCCGCGCCAGCCTGACCACTTGGCGCGACAACGATGCCAAGCTCCAACCCCTCCTCCAAAGCTCTTTCCTATTGAAGGAGGATACTGCGCTCTCCACGACGCTCGCCCAACTCGGCACCACGGGTCTCCAAGCCCTCGACTATTTGGAACACAACCAGCCTGCCCCAGGCGATTGGAAACAGTCTCAACTTGCGACGCTGGAAGACGCCAAGAAGCCTAAATCGCAACTCCTACTCATGGTCGCGCCCGCAGTGCAGCGGTTGGTCGAGGGGCGAACTGCCACCAAGTAAGCCACCGTCGTCGCGTCACCTCCTGAGCCAGGCCCGAGCTTGGAGTATCCCACGAACTACGAAGAACACCTGAGATCTCCATCTCACTAAACTTTTTTCTCCAACAATGAACCACTTCATCTCCACTTTCCGCATGTCCAAGTAGCACCCACACTAAGTTTCCCCTCGGACTGGTTGAACGTGCACAAGCGCGTCGAGCGATCTACAAACTCACGATGCGCAAACCAATTCAAGGAGAAGTCCAATGAAAAACCTCAATGTATTTGCACGTCTGGTTGCTCTCAGCGTGCTCGCCTTCACCTCCATCGTCAGCCTCAGCGGAACCAGCGCAGCCAGCATTGGTAACATCACAAAAGCCGACCTCGCCGGTAAGTGGAACATCGCCCTGCGTGGAACCACCGGCTGCGGCCCTGCCACCATGCAAATCGGCGTCACCCTAAACACCTCCGGCGTGGGCACCGGAACGCTCGTCACCCACGGCCAGTGCGGCGATTCTTCGCTAGCCGCTCAAACCTTTACCATCGCCACCATGACGTCCAGCGGCAGCGGTACCGCCGGTCTCTCCTGTGGCATCGGCTGCGGATGGGGCTTTAACATTCAGGTCTCGCCCGACCGTTCCAAAATCAACCTGGTCGATGTGTTGCCGGCGAATCCGCTCAACTTCGTCGAGGGCATTGCCATTCTGGCTTCGCCGCACGGCCACATGGACATCGCCGACCTCACCGGCTCCTGGCAGATGACTTTCTTCGGCCAAACCGGTTGCGGCATCGGCGCTTCGCTCGTTACCTTCACTTTGAACAACGCTGGCACCGGCACGGCCACCGAAACCGGCCATAACAGCGGCTGTCCCGACGGAACCATCGCGGGCGTCTTCAATGTGCTGACCCTGAATCCCGATGGAAGCGGCACAGCGGGCTTGTCTTGCGGCTCCGGCTGCGGATGGAACCTCAACATCCAGGTTTCACCCGACCGCTCCACGTTTAGCGTCATCGACGTCTCTTCCGCCAACCCGGGAAACTTCGTCGCCGGCGTCGCCATCAATAATTCCACAGCGGCTAAAGTCACCAAGACCAACCTCACCGGGAAATGGCAGCTCGCACTTTACGGCAACACGGGCTGCGGCGTAGGCTCTTCGCTGGTCACGTTTACGCTCAATGCGGCGGGCGTTGCCACGAATGCCACGAACACCGGCCACACGGCAGGCTGCGGCGACGCTGTTTCCGCTCTCAACAACTTCACCGTCTCCACACTGAACGCGAACGGCAGCGGCGTAGCTGGGCTATCCTGCGGACCAAGCTGCGGCTGGACCTTCAACATCCAGGTCTCTCCGGACCGCTCCGCCTTCAACGTGGTCGATGTTTCCCCGACGAACCCCAACAATTTCCTAATCGGAACAGCCATCCATCAGTGACCCCTGTGGATGATCTGATTCGGAGTTGGGAGTCCAGTAAAAACGGGGAGCCGCAACAAGGCTCCCCGTTCGTCAATCCTGAAAATCCTGCTCTACTTCGCTGCTTTCGCCGCTTCAATCGCTTCGCTCAGTTCATGCTCCGCCATCTTCAGATGCTCTTCGGCCTTCGCGCCGTGCCCCTTCATGTCATAGTGGTTCGCAGCGCGCGCCACCTCCATCTCATGGATCGCTTCTTTCACATGATCGTGCACCGCTTCCAGGTCGTGCCAGTCGCGAACTTTCTCCGCAACGGCCATCCCGCCCACAAACGCTAAACTCGCCGACAGAATGCAAACCGCGATCATCCTCTTCATGACTTCCTCTCAAAAATCCCACAGGTTTTCCCCGATGCATTTGGGGATACCCGGCATCGTCCCAAACAGCAGAGCCCTTGTCAAAGGAAACAAGGGCTCTCTATTGCCAGCCAAGGTTCACCGGCTCTCGTATCAGGAACGCAACACCGCGCGGCGCGACTAAACGACGCTGTCTATTGGGTGTACATCACGTGCACATACGTCCCTAGGCGGACGTTGTAAGCGAGGTACCAACCCACGTGATCCGGATCTTCGTAGATCACCACCTGGTCCGCATCCCAGCGCCAATCGTTGCAGAAGCCAAAGTCGTAGGGTGCAACGGTGAAATAAAACCCATGAAACCAGAAGCGCTCGCGGTTCCCGCCTTCGATGCGCCACACATGTCCCCTGCCAAAGCCGCCGGTGAAGCGCCCATGCTCCCAAGGATGCTCAACACGGTAATGGTCGTCATCGCGCCCAGTAGTGTGGCCAATCCATTTACCGTCGCCATGAACGTGCGGGGCCTCCGGGTGCCCGCCTCGATCTTGATACCCATGCGCCTCCCGAGGCGCCGGCTGCGCCTTCCGCACGGCAGCCGGACCATGCGCTGGAATATGACCGCCTCCAACTGAGTTACGTCCTTTCGCGTACCCGCCGCCGCGTTGCGCCACGGCCGGAAGAGAAAACAACACCACTGCTGCCACCAACCAGAAGAGCTTTTTCATAGGTCCCTCCAAGAATCCTGCCCAACCAGCGGACACGATTCGCGCGCCCCGCAAAGAAAGTAGGATTTCGGAGCGATGCTACTGAAGCTAACCCTCTCTGGCCCCCAAAGTCTCCCGCTTTTACACAGCTTTACGATGTTCGAAGCCATTCACTGCTCCTCCAAGACCTTGCCAATCACATAGCCGTCAATCTTTTTTGCTACCGCGCAGCCCTGCACGTCCTCCGGCGCAAGGTGAGTCTTGTGCCCGCAGCGGAAGAGTCCCCCATATTCGAACCAGCATACGTTGTAGTACTCCCAAAATTGACCCGAATGGAATAACTCGTACGGAAACAGAAGCAGTGGCTGATCTTCGTGACCCACGTGACCCCTGGGATTCTTATAGGCCACAGTTTTGCCGTCAATGGCCAAAACCACGTAAGTGGTCGCTCCCAAAAACTTTCCGCGCAGAAACTTTTTCACCAGTCGCGGCCCGCCCAGCAGGATCAGGATCGCGAACATGAGCGAGTACGCCGTCAGAATAATCAACTTGCGACTCCGGGCAACAGTTTCGGCCGCAAACCTATTTCGGATACCACTCCAGCAACCGCACCTCGATCCCCGTTCCTTCTAAGCGTTTCTGGAACACACCCAGATCCGACCCGCGATAGTGGTAAGGAATCACAATCTTCGGATGAAATGCCTTCACCGCGTCCGCCGCTTCCTCCGGAGGCATCGTGTAGGGCAGATTCATGCACACGAACGCCACATCAATGTTCTTTAGCGCACGCATTTCCGGCACGCCCTCGGTGTCCCCCGAAAAGTAGAAACGTTTGCCGCCGTAGGTCAGCACGTAGCCATTGCCGCGCCCCTTCTCGTGAAAGAGCTTTCCCGGTTCCGGCCCGCGCGTCAGGTTGTAAGCGGGAATCGCCTCAATCGTCCAACCGTTCCAGCTCGTGCTTTCGCCGTTTGCGAGCGGTTTGGCCGCTGTCACAGTCTTAGCCACTGCAGCCGACGAAATAATCTCCGTCCCCGTCTTGCTCACCGCCGCCACCGAGCCTGGATCCATGTGATCCCCGTGAATGTCGGTAATCAGAATCAAGTCGGCCTTCGGCGCCTTCGAAAAATCTACGGGCTTAACCGGATCCAGGTAGATGACCTTCCCGCCCGCCTCGATGCGCGTACTCGCATGATTCAGCGGCGTAATCAGCACAGGCCCCGCCGACGTGGCAAAAGTTTGTGTGCCGCCCTCTGCCAGCATGATGGATGACAGGATCAGAATGGAACAAGCAATCGTTAGAATGAATTTCATCTTCGCCTCGTTTTAGTCTTGAATTCTGAGTCTTGGCTTTTCTCGCCCATCCCGGGACAGATGGGCCCCCCACCCTTGCGTTCTCTGCAAGGGTGGGATGGCGATGCTGCCGATATTTTACGCGGGCTTAACGCCTCTGGCCGTAAACAACGCTACACTTCCGACAACCCGCACAGATGACTCCTCAAAATGCTTCTCCAGTTCAGTCTGCAACCCCTCCATCGAATCCGACCGGTTGCTGAAGATGCCCTTCGCGTTGTAAATGTCCATCAGCTTTCGGGCCAGAAACCCATGGTTCACGCCAGAGCCCAGAATGGTTGCGCCAAACAACACTCCATCCGGTCGCAGCCACGGCCTCAGATTCGCAAATACCGCGCTCTTCGTAGTCATCGTCCCCGGCAGGCAATGCAGTAAGTAGTTCACGCCAATCGAACTAAACATCGCCTCGCCCAACTCGCCCGGCTCCAACACATTCGCCAAATGGCATCCGGCCAAATCATAAGAGGGATGATGCCGCCGCAGCCGCTTCTCCGTAGCCCTTAGGCAGTTCGGATTCAGGTCGACTAGCGTCAACCTCGGGGACGCTACGGGAAACTTGCACCTGTCCAGGAAATACCCGGTACCCACGCCAATATCGAGATGGTCCGCAGATACATTCTGATTATAGAACTCAACCAGCACCCGCGACGGACACTTCCAGGCAAGGCTATTGGAAAACCCCAGCACAAAGGCATCGTAGGCCATGAGTGCCGCCCGGCTGTAAACAGCAGCTCCCTTGGCAACGTCCGCCTCTGTGTGCCCCATTGCCGAAATGCGTCCTCAGAGCGATTTATACTCTACGCAGCACCCTTCCAAAGGAGCAATCATGATCCGCATGAGCCTTCTTCTAGTCCTGACCGTCGCCCTAACACCCCTGCTTCACGCTCAAGACGCCTCCCCACAGCCCGCGCCACTCCCCAGTCCGCACGCCGACCCCCACTCAAAGATGATGGCCGACATGCACGCCCACATGATGGCCATGCACCAGCACGAAATGGAAACCATGAAGGCCGACATCGAAAAGATGAAACTCTCCCTGGCGACGATCAAGGCCAACCTCCCCCAGATCACCGATTCCGCCGAGAAAGCCCGCTGGCAAAGCAACGTCGACCTTTGGGAAGTCATGCTGTCCCATATGGAGAACATGCTCCAGCACATGGATTCGATGGGCCCCGGCATGCCCGACCATGGCATGGGCGCTCCGCGTCCGCCCGACAAGAAACCGGAATAGCCAAAAGGCAGTCCGCCACTTTTCAACTTTACCGGGATCGGTAAATTATGTACCATGTTAGGAACAACCCAGGCAGCGCGGTAACGCCACTCCAGCCATCCGACGGAAGTCTCAGGCGCGGCTCTGCCTCGAGTTCCTAGCCGGTCAGCGTATAGCGGGCTCTTTTCGGCGGGAGACCTTTTCCCCTCTCGATGTGTGTCTTGCCAAGGGGCAGCTTGCCGTCTTTGAGTGGGGCCGACTCTTGGCGCGTGCGCACATCCGCGACATACCGGCTCTGCGCCGCTTCGACCAGCGCGGCGGCGTTTGTGGCTTCTTTGGCGACAGGTTGAACAGCCGCGGATTTCCTCTTCTTGGTCACTTTTCGCTGGCTCGCGGGCATAGGTTACTCCTATGCCCACGAGCCTAGCCTAAGTCCCCAGCTCGGTCAAACCGAAGAAATTGCCTCCTCAGCTCCGAGCCCAGTTGCCAAAACCGCAGTCGAAGGTAAGGCGCTGCAAATGCAGTTCCCCATTCTTCTCGGTCACCATGTGGGTCTTAAAGTTGAAGGCATGCTTCGTCCCATTCTCCGGATGCGCGTGTGTTCCCACCTCCACGTGCCCCCTCTTGAAGATGTCTTCCGTATAGATCTCCGCCGCGCTCTGCGCCGATCGCGGCTGGAGAGGTCCCTGCACAATCGACGACGCCGTAACCGCATACCTCTTGGGATCGGGAATGGCATGAACGACCAGTGTATTTTGCTTTAACCCAAATTGCGCCGCCGGAATCGATGCCACTCCTAGCGCCCCTGACTTCGTGGCTAATGACTTCGTGGCAAAGTTTTCCCGTGCCGCACCCGCCCGCCCGCCTTTCCGCTGAACGGACAGATTCGTGGCTGATTGCAACGAGAGAATCCCCTTGCGGATAAACGCGCTCTTCATCGCATCCCGATACTTTCCATTGTAGGGGGCTTGCTCGGCAAACTGAATCATCTGCGCGGCCACCTGCGTGAAGTAGTCCGGCACCGCCGGCGCGGCCAGAATCCCTCCCACCAGGATGTTGCCAGCATCCACCGTCGCCGCCGCCAGGGTATCGGCCGTCGGCGACGATGACAAGGTCGCGACCATGCCCGCCAGCGCGTCCAGGAACGCGCCGGTAAACACACGTGAGAACGAATGTGGCTCCGACGAGAGTTGCGATGCAGGGGCGCTGGGGGGCAGTGCCTGAGGATCGCTGTAGAAGAAGGAGTTGCTGGCGTTGCGCAGGCAGTCGTCATCGACAGCATCGGGATGGCCGACCCGAATCGCAGCCCCCAACTGCTCCGCCAGGCGCGACAGGCGCGATGCCCGGTTGATCTTGCCTCCGGTATCGGTGAGCACGGTCTGTCGCAACGACGGCACTTGCAGCCCGGACAGGATCGCGCTCATGTCGCCAAACGATTCATGGAACGCCGCCGCCTCAATGAACTGTGCATCGAACAACTCGGGCCGTATGGCATCCAGTACGGCGTGGCCCATTTCGTGGCAGGCCACATCCGGGCTTTCTCCGGAATAGAACACGCGCCCATTGACGGAATCATGGAAGAAGTGAAGGCCGGGAGTGTCGCCGCCACCACCCCGAGTATAGAAGGCGTTCAAATCCACGCCGCTGTCGACGTCGACGGGCAGGGTTGCGCCGACCTCCCATTGGGTCTTCGGCGCCACAATACTTCCCCAAAAATTGGCCGTACGGCGCAGCGCGGAAGCCGCTGCGTAATAAAGAAACCCTGGCGAGCCAACGTTGTAGACTTGCGGGGCCTGCGCTGGGCCCTTCAGTTTGAAGGGTAGTGGAGCGGCCGCCTGTTCCGGAACCGGCACCGTAATGGTCACGAGGACCGGTACGGACTGAGGATCCCCAGGGTCATCTTCCCAACACGCAACATTCCCTGAGACCGGGGGGGGCGGCCGACGCCGCTTTTTCTTGGCTGCTTTTTTGAGACTCACTTTCTTTCCTGGCATGGACTTCCTCCTGAGCGAATTGTGCCTGGCATTGCCCGCGGCGCAAGGCCGACGACGAGAATCACCTCGACCTCTTAATCATGCTTTTACGGACTTGGAACCGATTTTTGCCTACGTCTCCAGAACGCAACGGAGTATAGGCTGAACCAAAAGGAGGGAAGGCCAACAACTTAACTCTGGGTTCCAGAAAAGTCAACAAGAATCTGCAGGATTGGCGTAATGCGGAAAACTTCCAGGCATTCGGAAAATGAAATTCCACTCGGGCGCAGCTTACTCAGTCCCCGACATAATCCCGCGCACCGCCGCCGCCGGATCGCTAGCTCCAGTAATCGGGCGCCCTACAACGATATGCGACGCCCCGGCAGCAAAGGCCTCTTCCGGCGTCACCACGCGCGCCTGATCTCCGACGGCAGCACCAGCAGGCCGCACGCCCGGAGTCACAAGCAGAAACTCATTTCCAAACTCAGCCCGCAATTGCCGCGCCTCGCGCGCCGACGCGACCAACCCTTGGCACCCATCGGCCAGCGCAACCGCCGCCAGCCGCATTACTTGATCCAGAACATGCCCACGAACCCCAATCTTATCCAGGTCGTCGTCCTCAAAACTCGTCAGCACCGTTACCGCCAACACCGCCATCCCGGGACGCGCCTTCGCCGCCTCCACCGCTGCACGCAGCATCTTGCCGCCGCCCGAGGCGTGGACCGTCACCATATCCACTCCGAGCTTGGCGGCTTCGCCGACCGCGCCGGCAACCGTGCTGGGGATGTCGTGGTACTTCAGATCGAGGAAGACCTTCTTGCCGGCAGCGGTCAACTCGCGCACCACCTGCGGCCCCTCGGCCGTGAAAAGCTGCTTCCCTACCTTGTAGAAAACACCGGCATCGCCCACAGCGGCGACCAGTTTCCGAGCCTCCGCCGCCGTCGGTACGTCCAGGGCAATGATGAGCTGATCCTTGCTCAGCCCATCCACACCGCGCCGCTCACTTGCGGGAAGCGTTTCCGGCATATCCAAATTGTAATGAGTTGCTGGCTGTGAAAGCTACGGCCGAAATACTACGGTTGCAGCATAGCCAACGTTTCAGTCTGTGGAGTCGGCTTCTGCGCCGTCCTCAGGCTGCGCGCCAGGATCTGCCGCTGTAGCGCCGGACTGATGGTCGCATGCTGGATGGCCGCCTGAGCTTCCTTCGTCCGCCGCTCCGGAGCCAAGTCCAGACGTACGCGCTGAATTCCGGTCCCGCCCATGCCCAGAATCTGGGCCGCGCCATAGGAAACATCAATGATCCTTCCATCCACCACCGGACCACGGTCGTTTACCCGCAGGATGACCGCCCGGCCATTGCGCAGGTTGGTAACCCGAATCCTAGTGCCTAAAGGCAGCGAAGGATGTGCCGCCGTCAGATCATTCATATCGTAGGGCTCACCGCTCGCTGTGGTCTTGCCCTGAAAGTAGTCCCCGTACCAACTGGCGGTGCCAACCTGATAAGGATGGCCGTTACGGCCAGACATGCCCCGGCTCCCGGCCAGGGTCTGTTTCGGCAGCAGGTTCAGCTTGTCTTTCGTAATGCTGGCTTCCGATAAATCCGGGCCGCGCGTGGCTCCCAGGCTGGTCAATCCTAAGAACAGGGCCAGTCCGTAAGCGATAAGTCTCTTCATGCACTCACCTCAGTCGTTCTAAAGTCAGCAGTCGACTGCGTGTCCCGACTGGTTGTTTGCTTAGTATTCTCAAATGGTAAAGGGGTTGCGCGAGCGAAGTCAAGGCTAGATCGTAATGGCTGTACGCATTACTTTTCAATGATCAGTAATATGTTACTTAATGTTTTACTTTATATAATGTACCTATAATACTTATATGATTGCTGTTAGCTGCGAATTATACGTCTTGTAAAACCTGCACTCTAAGCGGTATCTATATGATTACAATACTCTTATGCCCATGCACTGGCATAACAGGAGTCGAATCAGCAACTTGACCCCGTTTTCCACCGCTTTGGTGGTTACTAGTGAGTACTGATGGGCGGGCTCGAATTCTATGGATGGGTACCTCTGTACCCTCCCTGTTCCTCGGCTCACCCCTGCCTAGCAAGTCTCTTGCCGATGGTGGAATTTCAGGTAGAGTCATCCGTAGGCTCTGAGAATCATGCCGCCCAACCCAGCACCGTCACCTCCCGTTGTGCTGACGATCGCCGGATTCGACCCCTCTTCCGGGGCCGGAGTCACGGCAGATATAAAGACGATCGCGGCACAAAGTTGTTATGGCGTAGCCTGCATAACGGCCTTAACGGTCCAATCGACCAGCGGCGTCCGGAGGACCGAAGCGGTTCCAGCGGACTTGGTAGCAGAGACGCTGGAAGAGCTGGCCCGGGATATCACGATTGCGGCCGTGCATATCGGCATGCTGGCGGACTATAAGGTAGCCGCCGTAGTCGCTAGGTTCTTGGAGGAACAGAGGCTGCCGAACGTTGTCCTGGATCCCGTGCTGCGATCTACGTCCGGGGCGGAGCTTTTGGAGCCCAAAGGGGCGGCTATCTTATTAGAGCGCCTGCTGCCGCTGGCCACGGCAGTCTCGCCGAATATTGACGAGGCGGCTTATTTGACCGGACTCAGCGTCACAAACCCAGCGGAAATGCGAGCGGCGGCGCAGCATTTGCATGGTCTGGGAGTTCCCAATGTCGTAGTAACAGGGGGCCATCTCGACCGCGCCATCGACGTTTTGGGGTTCACGACTCCCGCTGGGACGTTTGAGTTTGAGGTCTTTCAGTCCCCCCGTCTGGCGACGACTTCTACGCACGGAACCGGCTGCGCCTTTGCCACGGCTCTGGCCTGCCACCTAGCGCACGGACGGAGTTTACCGGAAGCCGTCTTACTGACAAAAGCCTATGTGGCGGCAGCCATTGCGAACGCCCACCCTTTAGGCAAGGGCCACGGGCCGGTGCATCATCTATATCGGATGACCGAGCCGTCGCGCCAACGGGCTCGGGCGGCGGATGTAGCGGGAGCTACCCACGGCAGTTCCTCCGACCAAGGCTAACGATCCGCTCTAGATGAAACCTTCAAAAAATGCTTGACGCGATATCCTGCCTGTAATACAGTGATTGCCATACACTGTCTGTCACACAGTGTATGGGAGACAGGATGACCCTAGCCGACAGCCTCTTCGAGAATCTTCGCCTGGAACTCCGGCGCGGCTGCCTCACCCTGGCAGTTCTGGCGCAACTTCGCCACGAGTATTACGGCTACACGCTGCGCAAGTCCCTAGCCGACCGCGGTCTGGTCATCGACGAAAGCACACTCTACTCTCTGTTGCGCCGCCTCGAATCCCAGGGATTACTGACCAGCGAATGGCGCGAAGAGGACAAGCGCCAAAAGCGCTTCTATCGCCTCTCCAATATCGGCGAACAGATCTTCAGTCAGTTGCTCAAGGAGTGGCACGACATCAATGCCGCTATCAACGGCATTCTTTAAGGACGCAAGAGAACACAGCTAGGAGACCAACCATGGAACTTCTCGATCGTTATCTGCAAGCCGTGAAAAAGCACCTGCCTTGGAAGGGGCAGGACGACATCCTCGCCGAACTCCGCGCCAACCTGGAGGCGCAGCTTGAGGACAAAGAGGCCGAGCTGGGCCGGCCGCTCACCACTTCCGAAGCGGAAGCCTGGCTTAAGCAAATCGGACCGCCGATGCAGGTGGCAGCGCGCTATCAATCGCAGCAGTATCTGATCGGACCTGCCGTTTTCCCCACCTATTGGTTCGTGCTGCGGACGGCATTTCTCTGGACCTTCGCCATCTATTCCATCGTGAGCGTGGTACAGATATTCTCCGCGGAGGTGCCCTCCGCGACCGCAGTACTGGATGCGGTGCTTCGCCTGCCCGCCATTTTCATGACGACGGCCGCTTGGGTCACTCTCGCCTTTGCGGGACTTGAGTTCGTTGTCACCCATTACCCCACGAAATGGCCCTTGGCGCCTGGCTCCTCCTCCGCTGGATATTCTCCAGACTGGTCCCCTGGCAGCCTGCCCCCACTCGAGAAGCAAGGTGTTCCCGGAATGAAGCAGCGCACCTTTGCTCACGCGGCTGCGGAAGTAATCTTTGGCGCTCTCCTTCTCGCATGGCTCTTACTGATCCCCCAGCATCCGGCCGTCCTGCTGGGACCTGGCGCCGCCTACCTGCATGTTTCGCCGTTCGCGTTGTCCCGCGTCTGGGCCCTGTTTTATTGGTGCGTGGTCGCGTTGAATGCGCTCCAGTTGACGTGGCGATGCCTGGATCTGTGGCGCGGATCATGGCAACAGCCGCCGCCCTGGCAGCAGATTGCCATGAAGCTCCTCGGCATCATTCCACTGCTGTCGCTGTTCACCGTCCCCGATCATGCCTGGGTCCTGCTCAAGCATCCCGCGCTGGATCAGGCCCGTTATGGCGAGACCCTGAGCACAATCAACCAGGGGATCTACCGGATGCTGCTATTTATCTGTGCCATCACCGTGCTCCAACTGCTCTGGGACATCGGGCGGATGACTCAGGATCTCTACCGCAAGCGCGTGGCGGCGATGTAGTCAGCGGATGGGCATCAACCAGAAAGTGGCGCAATCGGGCCTTACAACCTTGGATCCACCGGTTCGCTCTCAAGTGCAAGCACTCCGAACACACACTCGTGAACGCGCCGCAAGGGCTCCTTGTGGATAAGGCGTTCCAGCGATTCCATTCCTAGAGCAAACTCCCGAAGAGCCAGCGAGCGCTTGCCACCTAGGCCTCGGCTTCTGAGCCGGCTCAAGTTCTCCGGCAGAGTGTACTCGGGCCCGTAGATGATTCTCAGGTATTCGCGGCCACGGACTTTTACCGCAGGCTGTACCAACCCTTTCCGCCCCTTGCTTATGAATTCCAGCGGCTTCACTACCATGCCTTCACCGCCCGCTGCGGTTAACTCCTCCCACCATGCGATGCCCCGCTCCTGATCCGCGGGCTGAGTAAGGTCTACAGTCAGAAAAGGAGTCGCCAGCAAGAGTTCGGGATCTACTCGGCAAATACTAGCAAGGGTCTCCATGTGCCACACGTGGTCTTTGGCGCTGTGAACCGTTCCCTCGCTGGCAAGAATATGGAACGGCGCCAACTTCAGATCGCGGAGCGAATTCACGGTCCAGCAATAACGGCGGTATGCCTCGACGTAAAGATCTGCGGCGTCTTTTCGCTCGCGATATTTCTCCAAGAGCCCTGCAACCTCAGGACTGCCGGCGTGCGCCGTCAGCGCCGCAAGCGCAGCCGGAAGCGCCGCTCGCGCTGCCGCTCCAGTTGGCGCGTACTGTTGGCGCAACAATTCCTGCGCCTTCGCCGACCACGGCATTAACTCGCAGTCCAGGCATACCCAGTCCGTCTTCAGCCTCTCCCAGATGCCAGCCAAACCCACTGCCCTGCGGATCCGTTCGAGAAACTCTGACTCAAGACGCAAATCATTGAAGAAACGCCGCCCTGTTCGCGTGTAACAGGCCCCCACCTCGCCTTCCATCACTCCGAAACGCTTTCGTGCCGCATCCGCATCGCGGCAGACTACTACCACCGCCCGCGATCCCATATGCTTCTGTTCGCAAACGACCTTGTGTATACCTTCGTGAAGAAAATATGCGAATGCCTCTTCCGGATGCTCCAGCAAACCCTCCCTTTGGCTGGTTCCGCACGGAGACATCGTGGGCGGCAGATAAATCAACCACTTCGGATTCGCCGCCCAGCGGCTCATCACTTCCAACGCCGCAGTTGCATTCTCTTCGCGGATCGTGACGCTGCGTTGCAGACGCGTCTGAATGATCCGCTTGCCGATCACGTCCTCTATATCGAGCAGATCATCGAGCTGTTGTTGCGCCGTCAGTGCAGGCGCCGTTTCCGCTTCGGGCAGAAAGGGTTTTGCCGGCGCGTAGTAAGTGCGTTGAGCGGGAACCGAAAGCAGTTCACGTTCCGGGTAGCGAAGTGCGGTCAGCTTGCCGCCGAATACACAGCCCGTATCAATGTTGATCGTGCCATTCAACCACTCCGGCTCCGCGACAGGCGTGTGCCCGTACACAACCATCGCTTTGCCGCGATATTCAGCAGCCCAGTTGTAGCGCACCGGGAGGCCGTATTCGTCGGTCTCGCCAGTGGTTTCACCGTAGAGTGCAAATTCTCGCACCTTACCTGATCCGCGCCCTTGCATCTCTTCTTTCATGCCAGCGTGCGCGACCACGAGCTTGCCGTCGTCCAAAACATAGTGACTGATCAACTTATCGATGAATTCCGCTGCAATTCGAGAAAATCCGTGGTAGTGGGTATCACGCTCCTTGAATTGTTGTAACGAATCACCCAGCCCGTGCGTGACCTGAACGTTTTTCCCCCAAACGGCCCGCATGAACTTGATATCGTGGTTGCCAGGAATACACAGAGCGTATCCAGCTTTCACCATCTCCATTACCAGCCAAACAGTGTCCGGAATTTTCGGACCACGATCTACCAAGTCGCCGAGGAAAACGGCCTTCCGCCCTTCCGGTGGTTTGTAAAAGCCACCAGATGTCTTTTCGTATCTCAGGTGAACGAGAAGCTGGATCAGCTCGTCGTAACAACCGTGCACATCGCCGACAATATCGAACGGCCCATGTTCCTGCTTCAAATTGTTCCAAAGCGGCTGTCGCGTAATCGTCGCGCCAGCAACCTCTTCTGGCGACGTCATGGTAAACACGTGCCGAAACCCTTCGCGTTCCAGTCCTCGGATTGAGCGCCGCAGTTGTTGCGACTGGTTTCTCACCACATGAGGACCGAACTGCCGCTCCGGCCGATTCTGGTTACGCTCGTGACAGAGCTTCTCCGGCAGATTCAGGACGATTGCAACCGGCAGAACATGGAATTCTCGCGCCAATGCCACCAGGGGCTTGCGCGACTCGATCTGGACGTTGGTGGCATCCACCACTGTCAACCGCCCGGCAGCCAGCCTCTTGCGCGCCACGTAGTGCAGCACATCGAACGCGTCACCGGTCGCCGCCTGATCGTTCTCGTTGTCCGAAACCAAACCACGGCAGTAGTCAGAAGAGAGAACTTCGGTGGGCTTGAAGTGCGTGCGAGCAAAGCTCGACTTCCCGCAGCCGGACGGGCCGATCAGCACGACGAGAGACAGCTCCGGCATCGTGATGTTCACAGGCTGAAGACCCCCATCTGCGTCGGTGCGCCAAGCTGGCAATCTTCTTCCCCGATGGGCAAAAATCGGACGGCATATCCAAACCGCTCACCGATCCGTTCCGACCACTGCTGAAACTGTTCCCGCGCCCACTCGAAGCGGTGGTCCTTATGACGAAACTGCCCGGCGGGGAGCGTGTCAAACTTCACGTTGTACTCAGCGTTAGGCGTGGTCACAATCACAGTCTTCGGGCGCGCCGCCTCGAAAAGCACTCGCTCAAACGCCGCCAGCCGCGGGGCATCCAGGTGCTCAATTACTTCCACAACCGTCGCCGCGTCGTATCCCGCCAAGCGCTTGTCTCGATACATCAACGATCCGTGCATCAACTTCAGCCGTTCCCTCTGTTTTGCGGGCATGCGGTCGAGGCGAAGGTTTCGGCTAGCAATTTCCAGGCTTCGATACGAAACGTCCATAGCAACAATTTCGGTTAGCGCCTTCTCTTCCAACAGAGACTTGAGCAGCTTTCCTTCGCCGCATCCCAAATCGAGAACACGTTGCGCCCCAACTGACCGCAGCACAGCCATCACGGCGCCCATACGCTGCTGCCACAGGCGAATCGGCGCCTCCATTTTTGCTTCCTCTTCCGCGCGCGCCTCTTCCCGCGCATCCGGATCTGGGTTATCTCCTTCCGCCAGTTGCGCAAGCGCCTCCCTAGCCAGTTGCCCCTGTCGCGGCAGGTAGCGCTTTACAATCGCTTCCTTGTGCGGATGGGTCGCGAGCCATCCCTCCCCTTTTCGCAGGAGCTTGTCCACTTCGTCTTGCGCAATCCAGTAATGCTTTTCGGCGTCGAGTACTGGCACCAGAACGTAAAGGTGGTTCAGCAGATCCTGCAGGCGGAGGTTCCCCTCAAGCTGTACCGTGTAGTACGGCCCCTCGCCCCACTCAGGGAACTTGTCGTCCAGCGGGTGATGTTCGGCGCTGACGTTGTATCCAAGAGGCTCGAACAGTTCCCGCAGCAGTTCTTCCCCGCCCCTGCACGACACCACGGCCAAGTTCGCTGTCAGCGGAATCTTCTGGTCCGCCAGTTCCTGCCTTCCCTTGCTCCGGCCGGTCATCGCGGTTCCCAAGGCACGACCCATCGCCACGCTTAAAAACGACGAGAGCACGTAAGGCCGGTCATTTACATACTGATCCAGAGTTCCACCCTCATGCTGCCCACGTTTTCCCCGCACCAGTCCAACGGGATCGACGTCGAGCAGCAATGCAGCGGTGCAGCGCTCGTGAGTAGCTTCGGGATAGAAGAGATGCGCCTTGCCAAACGACAACTCGAACGAATGCATCCTCTCTGGATTCTTGTGGAGGAGGTAGCCCAGATCCGTAGCCGGCTGGTGGGTTGTGGTTATGGTCAGCAGCATAAGGGGGGATTATACGGGCGTACCCCCCGAGGTTCGTCTGCAGTCGTGGTCAGCTCAAACCATCGGCTTCCTCGTTACCCGATTTGGACACTATGCCCTTCGCCTCCGGAAATTGGGTTAGGAGGCCGGAGAAACTTTGCCATCGACCCGTCGCTCTACCGACCGGTCGTTAGGTATTTTCTTGTCAGTCGAGTGTTCCGATCCTAGGCGTCTCTCTAGTCAATGTGCAAAATTTCGCATCTTGACACCACCGCGGTCGCCTGTCAGCATGCGTTGTGCAGTTTGAGGTGTATAGTTCCGCAAACTGGGCGCCAAACGCCGCTTTCCAGCGGTTCTTGCTTTACCGACCCAGTCCCGGAATCTCACCTGCCACTCTCCTGGAGGTTCTTTGATGCGCAGCAAATCGCTCGTATTCGTCTCTGCTCTAGTGCTCACTCCAACCCTGCTACTGGCGGGCCCCAACTCCGATAAAAAACTTCACCAACCCAAAATCTCACGCACTGCGCTAAAGACCTCCACGACCCCTTCACGGACTTCCATCCAGAGCTCTGCCGCGAAAACCTTGGCGGCCCGCCGCCTGGAAATGATGCGCGAAGAATCTCTTCCCGGCCGCTTGAAAAATGGCGGCGAACCCTCAGGCGGCCCTGTCAGCTATGAGATGGAAAAGTTGGCCAACCGTGCTTATCCCGGCAAAGACATTCCGCTCTCTTTCATGCAAAATGCGAAGCAGCATTTTGCCCGCGTCCACGCTGAATCCGCAGCCGGAATCCGCGGCCCACAAATCGCCACCGGATGGACTTCGCTTGGTCCGACGACGGCGCTCTACCCTGCCGTCCTTGGCCGCACCGGGGCTGCTTACATCACCTCTGGACGCATTTCGGCTCTCGCCATCGAGAACTCCTGCACCACCACCCGTTGCCGCCTGTATGTCGGCGCGGCCGGCGGTGGCGTATGGAGAACCGATAAGGCGTTGAGCACGACTCCGACGTGGACCAACATTTCCGATAGCTTCTCGACCAATGCCATTGGGGCAATCACGATTGATCCGACCGATCCGAGCGGCAACACGATTTACGTGGGCACGGGAGAACCCAACGCCAGCGCCGATTCCGGCGCCGGGCAAGGCATCTACAAATCCACCGACGGCGGCGATTCCTGGTCCCTGTTGGCCGGCAGCGATTTTGCCGTGAATCGCTCGATCAGCGACGTCGTCATTGATCCAACGAACGCCAACACAATTTACGTTGGCACCACACGCGGCATCCGCGGCTACAGCGCCGTAACCGGCGGCGCTACCGGCAACCCGCCGCCACCAACCGGCCAGCCCGCCGGCCTGTACAAGTCCGTCGACGGCGGCAACACCTTTACCCTAGTCTTCTCGCCGATCGATCTGATCGGCTTCAGCGAAGGTGTGAATCAGGTTGCGCTCGATCCCAGCAACTCGCACGTCGTGTACGCCGCGGCGTTTGGCCTGGGCATCTTCCGCAGCGCTCCCTTTGACCACGCTGGAGCCTATCTGCAAGTCTTCGTGTCGCTCGGGTTTGTGCCGACGCAGGGCGACTTCTTCTCGCGCTCGGCCTTCGCCCTGACGACCAAGGGCGGACACACCCGCATGTACGTGGGCGATGGCGGCGGCAATGGTGGCCCTCCGGGACAGCCAGGTGCTGGTGTCTGGCGGAATGACAACATGAATCAGCCCGCATCAGCGTTAGACGTGGCCGACACCAACGGACCGAGCTGGAAGTATCTGACGAGTTCGACCGTGGGCGACCCTGGCTATGCCACCTACAATTACTGCACAGGCCAGTGCTGGTATGACAATGCCATCTACACTCCACATGGCCAGCCGGACACGGTCTTCGTGATCGGGTCGTTTGTGTATGGCGAAGCTGGTTCGCTGTCCAATGCTCGCGGCGTTCTCCGTTCCACTACCGCCGGTGATCCGGATCCCGCTAACAACAACCGCACCTTCACGGATCTCACATTTGACGCTACTTCGGCTTCAGCGCCGAATTCCATCCACCCCGACCAGCACGCCTTGGTCTTCAAACCAGGTAACCCGAACGTTTGGTTTGAAGGCTCCGACGGCGGACTGGTCCGTTCCAGCGGTGTCTATACCGACATCTCCAGCCAGTGCGGCAGCCGCGGCCTCAGCGCCGATGGCACAACTGCTTGCCAACGGCTGCTGTCGTCTGTGCCAACGAAGATCTCCAGCCTCAATACCGGGCTGAATACCCTGCAGTTCCAGAGCCTCTCCATCAATCCCAACAACCCGACCGGCGAACTGCTGGGCGGCACTCAGGATAACGGCACCTTCCGTTACCACGGAACGAAAACCTGGCCCCAGACCATCGGTGGGGACGGCGGCCAGTCGGGCTTCAACCCCAAGTATCCCAGTACCCGCTTCCACACCTATTACGCACCGCAAGTCGACGTGAACTTCCACGGCCAGAATCCTCTGGGATGGGACTGGGTCGCGGATCGCTTCTTCTTTGCACCAGCCGAAGGCTGGGAGTTCTATATTCCGATCATCGCCGACCCGAACCCTGCCAAAGCCGGCAGCATGTTTGCCGGGCTCCAGGGCGTGTGGCGTACTCGTGACAATGGGGGGCAGCCAGCTTCACTGGACCTCCACTGCAATGAGTTCTTCGGCGATTTCACCATCACCTGCGGTGATTGGGTCGAACTCGGCAGCGCCACGGGCTTGTCCGATGCGAACGGCAACCTGACTTCCGCCACCTACGGCGCCGACAAGGCCGGAGGCGCGATTGCCAACATTGCTCGCGCGACCACCGACAAGAACACGCTCTGGGCTGCCACCAGCACCGGCCGCGTGTTCGTGACCAAGAACGCCGACGCCGTCTCCAATGTTCCCGGAGCGGACGGCAGCAACGTAGTCATGACCCGCATCGATTCCCTATCGGCCTTAGCGCCGAACCGTTTCGTGAGCGGAATTTCCATCGATCCAGCCAATCCCAACCATGCCTGGATTTCCTACTCCGGCTACACGGCGAGGACGCCGGCCACACCCGGCCACGTTTTCGATGTGACCTATGATCCCGTCGCTGGTTCCGCAACCTGGACCAGCATCGACAGCAACCTTGGAGATATTCCCGTGGCCGCCCTCGTTCGCGATGACGCCACCGGCGATCTCTACGCCTCCAATGACTTCGGCGTCCTGCGTTTGCCCAGCGGCACTTCCACCTGGAACACCGCGGCACCTGGACTTCCTAATGTCGAAGTTCCCGGCCTGGTGCTTTCCAACTCAGCTCGCGTCCTCTATGCGGCAACGCATGGACGCGGCGCTTATGCCCTGAGCCTTCCGGCTGCCCCCGCTGCGGCGGCGATCGCCAGGAAGTAACTCCACTCCAGCACACGCTGGGATGCCCCGTCCTTGTCGCGAAAGCGACAGGGCGGGGCTTTTTCTTGCGACACGCCCATCATCCCGACCGCCTTCCGCCGCGCAACCCAACCCCCAACTCCGGAATCGAAGCAGTATCTCCGTGGGTCTAACCACTGTCCGAACTCTTCAAACCCGTTTCCAGGAGGCAACCCTGAATACAAGAAGAACCGCAGTCGCCGCTACCGTTCTGAGCGCCGTTCTCCTCTTCGCCAGCGCTCCGCTAGCTCGGGCCGATGAAGATCGCTCCAAGTGTCAACACCACATCGAAAAGGCCGAGGCCAAGCTAAGCCGGGCTATCTCCCGCCACGGCGAGCGCAGCTCGCAAGCCAGCAGCGCCCGCGAGCACCTTAACGCCGAGCGCCGAGAATGCTGGGGCCGCCATCACGCCTGGTACAACGCGCAGGAAGGCCGTTGGCACACCGACCAGGACTGGGAACGCGACGACCATCACTAGGTTCCGGATTTCGCTTTCCCTGATCAGGGAAAGCGAAATCCGGAACCTAGTGATGGTCGTCGCGTTCCCAGTCCTGGTCGGTGTGCCAACGGCCTTCCTGCGCGTTGTACCAGGCGTGATGGCGGCCCCAGCATTCTCGGCGCTCGGCGTTAAGGTGCTCGCGGGCGCTGCTGGCTTGCGAGCTGCGCTCGCCGTGGCGGGAGATAGCCCGGCTTAGCTTGGCCTCGGCCTTTTCGATGTGGTGTTGACACTTGGAGCGATCTTCATCGGCCCGAGCTAGCGGAGCGCTGGCGAAGAGGAGAACGGCGCTCAGAACGGTAGCGGCGACTGCGGTTCTTCTTGTATTCAGGGTTGCCTCCTGGAAACGGGTTTGAAGAGTTCGGACAGTGGTTAGACCCACGGAGATACTGCTTCGATTCCGGAGTTGGGGGTTGGGTTGCGCGGCGGAAGGCGGTCGGGATGATGGGCGTGTCGCAAGAAAAAGCCCCGCCCTGTCGCTTTCGCGACAAGGACGGGGCATCCCAGCGTGTGCTGGAGTGGAGTTACTTCCTGGCGATCGCCGCCGCAGCGGGGGCAGCCGGAAGGCTCAGGGCATAAGCGCCGCGTCCATGCGTTGCCGCATAGAGGACGCGAGCTGAGTTGGAAAGCACCAGGCCGGGAACTTCGACATTAGGAAGTCCAGGTGCCGCGGTGTTCCAGGTGGAAGTGCCGCTGGGCAAACGCAGGACGCCGAAGTCATTGGAGGCGTAGAGATCGCCGGTGGCGTCATCGCGAACGAGGGCGGCCACGGGAATATCTCCAAGGTTGCTGTCGATGCTGGTCCAGGTTGCGGAACCAGCGACGGGATCATAGGTCACATCGAAAACGTGGCCGGGTGTGGCCGGCGTCCTCGCCGTGTAGCCGGAGTAGGAAATCCAGGCATGGTTGGGATTGGCTGGATCGATGGAAATTCCGCTCACGAAACGGTTCGGCGCTAAGGCCGATAGGGAATCGATGCGGGTCATGACTACGTTGCTGCCGTCCGCTCCGGGAACATTGGAGACGGCGTCGGCGTTCTTGGTCACGAACACGCGGCCGGTGCTGGTGGCAGCCCAGAGCGTGTTCTTGTCGGTGGTCGCGCGAGCAATGTTGGCAATCGCGCCTCCGGCCTTGTCGGCGCCGTAGGTGGCGGAAGTCAGGTTGCCGTTCGCATCGGACAAGCCCGTGGCGCTGCCGAGTTCGACCCAATCACCGCAGGTGATGGTGAAATCGCCGAAGAACTCATTGCAGTGGAGGTCCAGTGAAGCTGGCTGCCCCCCATTGTCACGAGTACGCCACACGCCCTGGAGCCCGGCAAACATGCTGCCGGCTTTGGCAGGGTTCGGGTCGGCGATGATCGGAATATAGAACTCCCAGCCTTCGGCTGGTGCAAAGAAGAAGCGATCCGCGACCCAGTCCCATCCCAGAGGATTCTGGCCGTGGAAGTTCACGTCGACTTGCGGTGCGTAATAGGTGTGGAAGCGGGTACTGGGATACTTGGGGTTGAAGCCCGACTGGCCGCCGTCCCCACCGATGGTCTGGGGCCAGGTTTTCGTTCCGTGGTAACGGAAGGTGCCGTTATCCTGAGTGCCGCCCAGCAGTTCGCCGGTCGGGTTGTTGGGATTGATGGAGAGGCTCTGGAACTGCAGGGTATTCAGCCCGGTATTGAGGCTGGAGATCTTCGTTGGCACAGACGACAGCAGCCGTTGGCAAGCAGTTGTGCCATCGGCGCTGAGGCCGCGGCTGCCGCACTGGCTGGAGATGTCGGTATAGACACCGCTGGAACGGACCAGTCCGCCGTCGGAGCCTTCAAACCAAACGTTCGGGTTACCTGGTTTGAAGACCAAGGCGTGCTGGTCGGGGTGGATGGAATTCGGCGCTGAAGCCGAAGTAGCGTCAAATGTGAGATCCGTGAAGGTGCGGTTGTTGTTAGCGGGATCCGGATCACCGGCGGTAGTGGAACGGAGAACGCCGCGAGCATTGGACAGCGAACCAGCTTCGCCATACACAAACGACCCGATCACGAAGACCGTGTCCGGCTGGCCATGTGGAGTGTAGATGGCATTGTCATACCAGCACTGGCCTGTGCAGTAATTGTAGGTGGCATAGCCAGGGTCGCCCACGGTCGAACTCGTCAGATACTTCCAGCTCGGTCCGTTGGTGTCGGCCACGTCTAACGCTGATGCGGGCTGATTCATGTTGTCATTCCGCCAGACACCAGCACCTGGCTGTCCCGGAGGGCCACCATTGCCGCCGCCATCGCCCACGTACATGCGGGTGTGTCCGCCCTTGGTCGTCAGGGCGAAGGCCGAGCGCGAGAAGAAGTCGCCCTGCGTCGGCACAAACCCGAGCGACACGAAGACTTGCAGATAGGCTCCAGCGTGGTCAAAGGGAGCGCTGCGGAAGATGCCCAGGCCAAACGCCGCGGCGTACACGACGTGCGAGTTGCTGGGATCGAGCGCAACCTGATTCACACCTTCGCTGAAGCCGATCAGATCGATCGGCGAGAAGACTAGGGTAAAGGTGTTGCCGCCGTCGACGGACTTGTACAGGCCGGCGGGCTGGCCGGTTGGTGGCGGCGGGTTGCCGGTAGCGCCGCCGGTTACGGCGCTGTAGCCGCGGATGCCGCGTGTGGTGCCAACGTAAATTGTGTTGGCGTTCGTTGGATCAATGACGACGTCGCTGATCGAGCGATTCACGGCAAAATCGCTGCCGGCCAACAGGGACCAGGAATCGCCGCCGTCGGTGGATTTGTAGATGCCTTGCCCGGCGCCGGAATCGGCGCTGGCGTTGGGTTCTCCCGTGCCCACGTAAATCGTGTTGCCGCTCGGATCGGTCGGATCAATCGTGATTGCCCCAATGGCATTGGTCGAGAAGCTATCGGAAATGTTGGTCCACGTCGGAGTCGTGCTCAACGCCTTATCGGTTCTCCATACGCCACCGCCGGCCGCGCCGACATACAGGCGGCAACGGGTGGTGGTGCAGGAGTTCTCGATGGCGAGAGCCGAAATGCGTCCAGAGGTGATGTAAGCAGCCCCGGTGCGGCCAAGGACGGCAGGGTAGAGCGCCGTCGTCGGACCAAGCGAAGTCCATCCGGTGGCGATTTGTGGGCCGCGGATTCCGGCTGCGGATTCAGCGTGGACGCGGGCAAAATGCTGCTTCGCATTTTGCATGAAAGAGAGCGGAATGTCTTTGCCGGGATAAGCACGGTTGGCCAACTTTTCCATCTCATAGCTGACAGGGCCGCCTGAGGGTTCGCCGCCATTTTTCAAGCGGCCGGGAAGAGATTCTTCGCGCATCATTTCCAGGCGGCGGGCCGCCAAGGTTTTCGCGGCAGAGCTCTGGATGGAAGTCCGTGAAGGGGTCGTGGAGGTCTTTAGCGCAGTGCGTGAGATTTTGGGTTGGTGAAGTTTTTTATCGGAGTTGGGGCCCGCCAGTAGCAGGGTTGGAGTGAGCACTAGAGCAGAGACGAATACGAGCGATTTGCTGCGCATCAAAGAACCTCCAGGAGAGTGGCAGGTGAGATTCCGGGACTGGGTCGGTAAAGCAAGAACCGCTGGAAAGCGGCGTTTGGCGCCCAGTTTGCGGAACTATACACCTCAAACTGCACAACGCATGCTGACAGGCGACCGCGGTGGTGTCAAGATGCGAAATTTTGCACATTGACTAGAGAGACGCCTAGGATCGGAACACTCGACTGACAAGAAAATACCTAACGACCGGTCGGTAGAGCGACGGGTCGATGGCAAAGTTTCTCCGGCCTCCTAACCCAATTTCCGGAGGCGAAGGGCATAGTGTCCAAATCGGGTAACGAGGAAGCCGATGGTTTGAGCTGACCACGACTGCAGACGAACCTCGGGGGGTACGCCCGTATAATCCCCCCTTATGCTGCTGACCATAACCACAACCCACCAGCCGGCTACGGATCTGGGCTACCTCCTCCACAAGAATCCAGAGAGGATGCATTCGTTCGAGTTGTCGTTTGGCAAGGCGCATCTCTTCTATCCCGAAGCTACTCACGAGCGCTGCACCGCTGCATTGCTGCTCGACGTCGATCCCGTTGGACTGGTGCGGGGAAAACGTGGGCAGCATGAGGGTGGAACTCTGGATCAGTATGTAAATGACCGGCCTTACGTGCTCTCGTCGTTTTTAAGCGTGGCGATGGGTCGTGCCTTGGGAACCGCGATGACCGGCCGGAGCAAGGGAAGGCAGGAACTGGCGGACCAGAAGATTCCGCTGACAGCGAACTTGGCCGTGGTGTCGTGCAGGGGCGGGGAAGAACTGCTGCGGGAACTGTTCGAGCCTCTTGGATACAACGTCAGCGCCGAACATCACCCGCTGGACGACAAGTTCCCTGAGTGGGGCGAGGGGCCGTACTACACGGTACAGCTTGAGGGGAACCTCCGCCTGCAGGATCTGCTGAACCACCTTTACGTTCTGGTGCCAGTACTCGACGCCGAAAAGCATTACTGGATTGCGCAAGACGAAGTGGACAAGCTCCTGCGAAAAGGGGAGGGATGGCTCGCGACCCATCCGCACAAGGAAGCGATTGTAAAGCGCTACCTGCCGCGACAGGGGCAACTGGCTAGGGAGGCGCTTGCGCAACTGGCGGAAGGAGATAACCCAGATCCGGATGCGCGGGAAGAGGCGCGCGCGGAAGAGGAAGCAAAAATGGAGGCGCCGATTCGCCTGTGGCAGCAGCGTATGGGCGCCGTGATGGCTGTGCTGCGGTCAGTTGGGGCGCAACGTGTTCTCGATTTGGGATGCGGCGAAGGAAAGCTGCTCAAGTCTCTGTTGGAAGAGAAGGCGCTAACCGAAATTGTTGCTATGGACGTTTCGTATCGAAGCCTGGAAATTGCTAGCCGAAACCTTCGCCTCGACCGCATGCCCGCAAAACAGAGGGAACGGCTGAAGTTGATGCACGGATCGTTGATGTATCGAGACAAGCGCTTGGCGGGATACGACGCGGCGACGGTTGTGGAAGTAATTGAGCACCTGGATGCCCCGCGGCTGGCGGCGTTTGAGCGAGTGCTTTTCGAGGCGGCGCGCCCGAAGACTGTGATTGTGACCACGCCTAACGCTGAGTACAACGTGAAGTTTGACACGCTCCCCGCCGGGCAGTTTCGTCATAAGGACCACCGCTTCGAGTGGGCGCGGGAACAGTTTCAGCAGTGGTCGGAACGGATCGGTGAGCGGTTTGGATATGCCGTCCGATTTTTGCCCATCGGGGAAGAAGATTGCCAGCTTGGCGCACCGACGCAGATGGGGGTCTTCAGCCTGTGAACATCACGATGCCGGAGCTGTCTCTCGTCGTGCTGATCGGCCCGTCCGGCTGCGGGAAGTCGAGCTTTGCTCGCACGCACTTCAAGCCCACCGAAGTTCTCTCTTCTGACTACTGCCGTGGTTTGGTTTCGGACAACGAGAACGATCAGGCGGCGACCGGTGACGCGTTCGATGTGCTGCACTACGTGGCGCGCAAGAGGCTGGCTGCCGGGCGGTTGACAGTGGTGGATGCCACCAACGTCCAGATCGAGTCGCGCAAGCCCCTGGTGGCATTGGCGCGAGAATTCCATGTTCTGCCGGTTGCAATCGTCCTGAATCTGCCGGAGAAGCTCTGTCACGAGCGTAACCAGAATCGGCCGGAGCGGCAGTTCGGTCCTCATGTGGTGAGAAACCAGTCGCAACAACTGCGGCGCTCAATCCGAGGACTGGAACGCGAAGGGTTTCGGCACGTGTTTACCATGACGTCGCCAGAAGAGGTTGCTGGCGCGACGATTACGCGACAGCCGCTTTGGAACAATTTGAAGCAGGAACATGGGCCGTTCGATATTGTCGGCGATGTGCACGGTTGTTACGACGAGCTGATCCAGCTTCTCGTTCACCTGAGATACGAAAAGACATCTGGTGGCTTTTACAAACCACCGGAAGGGCGGAAGGCCGTTTTCCTCGGCGACTTGGTAGATCGTGGTCCGAAAATTCCGGACACTGTTTGGCTGGTAATGGAGATGGTGAAAGCTGGATACGCTCTGTGTATTCCTGGCAACCACGATATCAAGTTCATGCGGGCCGTTTGGGGGAAAAACGTTCAGGTCACGCACGGGCTGGGTGATTCGTTACAACAATTCAAGGAGCGTGATACCCACTACCACGGATTTTCTCGAATTGCAGCGGAATTCATCGATAAGTTGATCAGTCACTATGTTTTGGACGACGGCAAGCTCGTGGTCGCGCACGCTGGCATGAAAGAAGAGATGCAAGGGCGCGGATCAGGTAAGGTGCGAGAATTTGCACTCTACGGTGAAACCACTGGCGAGACCGACGAATACGGCCTCCCGGTGCGCTACAACTGGGCTGCTGAATATCGCGGCAAAGCGATGGTTGTGTACGGGCACACGCCTGTCGCGGAGCCGGAGTGGTTGAATGGCACGATCAACATTGATACGGGCTGTGTATTCGGCGGCAAGCTGACCGCACTTCGCTACCCGGAACGTGAACTGCTTTCGGTTCCCGCTCAACGCACTTACTACGCGCCGGCAAAACCCTTTCTGCCCGAAGCGGAAACGGCGCCTGCACTGACGGCGCAACAACAGCTCGATGATCTGCTCGATATAGAGGACGTGATCGGCAAGCGGATCATTCAGACGCGTCTGCAACGCAGCGTCACGATCCGCGAAGAGAATGCAACTGCGGCGTTGGAAGTGATGAGCCGCTGGGCGGCGAATCCGAAGTGGTTGATTTATCTGCCGCCCACGATGTCTCCGTGCGGAACCAGCCAAAGGGAGGGTTTGCTGGAGCATCCGGAAGAGGCATTCGCATATTTTCTTCACGAAGGTATACACAAGGTCGTTTGCGAACAGAAGCATATGGGATCGCGGGCGGTGGTAGTAGTCTGCCGCGATGCGGATGCGGCACGAAAGCGTTTCGGAGTGATGGAAGGCGAGGTGGGGGCCTGTTACACGCGAACAGGGCGGCGTTTCTTCAATGATTTGCGTCTTGAGTCAGAGTTTCTCGAACGGATCCGCAGGGCAGTGGGTTTGGCTGGCATCTGGGAGAGGCTGAAGACGGACTGGGTATGCCTGGACTGCGAGTTAATGCCGTGGTCGGCGAAGGCGCAGGAATTGTTGCGCCAACAGTACGCGCCAACTGGAGCGGCAGCGCGAGCGGCGCTTCCGGCTGCGCTTGCGGCGCTGACGGCGCACGCCGGCAGTCCTGAGGTTGCAGGGCTCTTGGAGAAATATCGCGAGCGAAAAGACGCCGCAGATCTTTACGTCGAGGCATACCGCCGTTATTGCTGGACCGTGAATTCGCTCCGCGATCTGAAGTTGGCGCCGTTCCATATTCTTGCCAGCGAGGGAACGGTTCACAGCGCCAAAGACCACGTGTGGCACATGGAGACCCTTGCTAGTATTTGCCGAGTAGATCCCGAACTCTTGCTGGCGACTCCTTTTCTGACTGTAGACCTTACTCAGCCCGCGGATCAGGAGCGGGGCATCGCATGGTGGGAGGAGTTAACCGCAGCGGGCGGTGAAGGCATGGTAGTGAAGCCGCTGGAATTCATAAGCAAGGGGCGGAAAGGGTTGGTACAGCCTGCGGTAAAAGTCCGTGGCCGCGAATACCTGAGAATCATCTACGGGCCCGAGTACACTCTGCCGGAGAACTTGAGCCGGCTCAGAAGCCGAGGCCTAGGTGGCAAGCGCTCGCTGGCTCTTCGGGAGTTTGCTCTAGGAATGGAATCGCTGGAACGCCTTATCCACAAGGAGCCCTTGCGGCGCGTTCACGAGTGTGTGTTCGGAGTGCTTGCACTTGAGAGCGAACCGGTGGATCCAAGGTTGTAAGGCCCGATTGCGCCACTTTCTGGTTGATGCCCATCCGCTGACTACATCGCCGCCACGCGCTTGCGGTAGAGATCCTGAGTCATCCGCCCGATGTCCCAGAGCAGTTGGAGCACGGTGATGGCACAGATAAATAGCAGCATCCGGTAGATCCCCTGGTTGATTGTGCTCAGGGTCTCGCCATAACGGGCCTGATCCAGCGCGGGATGCTTGAGCAGGACCCAGGCATGATCGGGGACGGTGAACAGCGACAGCAGTGGAATGATGCCGAGGAGCTTCATGGCAATCTGCTGCCAGGGCGGCGGCTGTTGCCATGATCCGCGCCACAGATCCAGGCATCGCCACGTCAACTGGAGCGCATTCAACGCGACCACGCACCAATAAAACAGGGCCCAGACGCGGGACAACGCGAACGGCGAAACATGCAGGTAGGCGGCGCCAGGTCCCAGCAGGACGGCCGGATGCTGGGGGATCAGTAAGAGCCATGCGAGAAGGAGAGCGCCAAAGATTACTTCCGCAGCCGCGTGAGCAAAGGTGCGCTGCTTCATTCCGGGAACACCTTGCTTCTCGAGTGGGGGCAGGCTGCCAGGGGACCAGTCTGGAGAATATCCAGCGGAGGAGGAGCCAGGCGCCAAGGGCCATTTCGTGGGGTAATGGGTGACAACGAACTCAAGTCCCGCAAAGGCGAGAGTGACCCAAGCGGCCGTCGTCATGAAAATGGCGGGCAGGCGAAGCACCGCATCCAGTACTGCGGTCGCGGAGGGCACCTCCGCGGAGAATATCTGTACCACGCTCACGATGGAATAGATGGCGAAGGTCCAGAGAAATGCCGTCCGCAGCACGAACCAATAGGTGGGGAAAACGGCAGGTCCGATCAGATACTGCTGCGATTGATAGCGCGCTGCCACCTGCATCGGCGGTCCGATTTGCTTAAGCCAGGCTTCCGCTTCGGAAGTGGTGAGCGGCCGGCCCAGCTCGGCCTCTTTGTCCTCAAGCTGCGCCTCCAGGTTGGCGCGGAGTTCGGCGAGGATGTCGTCCTGCCCCTTCCAAGGCAGGTGCTTTTTCACGGCTTGCAGATAACGATCGAGAAGTTCCATGGTTGGTCTCCTAGCTGTGTTCTCTTGCGTCCTTAAAGAATGCCGTTGATAGCGGCATTGATGTCGTGCCACTCCTTGAGCAACTGACTGAAGATCTGTTCGCCGATATTGGAGAGGCGATAGAAGCGCTTTTGGCGCTTGTCCTCTTCGCGCCATTCGCTGGTCAGTAATCCCTGGGATTCGAGGCGGCGCAACAGAGAGTAGAGTGTGCTTTCGTCGATGACCAGACCGCGGTCGGCTAGGGACTTGCGCAGCGTGTAGCCGTAATACTCGTGGCGAAGTTGCGCCAGAACTGCCAGGGTGAGGCAGCCGCGCCGGAGTTCCAGGCGAAGATTCTCGAAGAGGCTGTCGGCTAGGGTCATCCTGTCTCCCATACACTGTGTGACAGACAGTGTATGGCAATCACTGTATTACAGGCAGGATATCGCGTCAAGCATTTTTTGAAGGTTTCATCTAGAGCGGATCGTTAGCCTTGGTCGGAGGAACTGCCGTGGGTAGCTCCCGCTACATCCGCCGCCCGAGCCCGTTGGCGCGACGGCTCGGTCATCCGATATAGATGATGCACCGGCCCGTGGCCCTTGCCTAAAGGGTGGGCGTTCGCAATGGCTGCCGCCACATAGGCTTTTGTCAGTAAGACGGCTTCCGGTAAACTCCGTCCGTGCGCTAGGTGGCAGGCCAGAGCCGTGGCAAAGGCGCAGCCGGTTCCGTGCGTAGAAGTCGTCGCCAGACGGGGGGACTGAAAGACCTCAAACTCAAACGTCCCAGCGGGAGTCGTGAACCCCAAAACGTCGATGGCGCGGTCGAGATGGCCCCCTGTTACTACGACATTGGGAACTCCCAGACCATGCAAATGCTGCGCCGCCGCTCGCATTTCCGCTGGGTTTGTGACGCTGAGTCCGGTCAAATAAGCCGCCTCGTCAATATTCGGCGAGACTGCCGTGGCCAGCGGCAGCAGGCGCTCTAATAAGATAGCCGCCCCTTTGGGCTCCAAAAGCTCCGCCCCGGACGTAGATCGCAGCACGGGATCCAGGACAACGTTCGGCAGCCTCTGTTCCTCCAAGAACCTAGCGACTACGGCGGCTACCTTATAGTCCGCCAGCATGCCGATATGCACGGCCGCAATCGTGATATCCCGGGCCAGCTCTTCCAGCGTCTCTGCTACCAAGTCCGCTGGAACCGCTTCGGTCCTCCGGACGCCGCTGGTCGATTGGACCGTTAAGGCCGTTATGCAGGCTACGCCATAACAACTTTGTGCCGCGATCGTCTTTATATCTGCCGTGACTCCGGCCCCGGAAGAGGGGTCGAATCCGGCGATCGTCAGCACAACGGGAGGTGACGGTGCTGGGTTGGGCGGCATGATTCTCAGAGCCTACGGATGACTCTACCTGAAATTCCACCATCGGCAAGAGACTTGCTAGGCAGGGGTGAGCCGAGGAACAGGGAGGGTACAGAGGTACCCATCCATAGAATTCGAGCCCGCCCATCAGTACTCACTAGTAACCACCAAAGCGGTGGAAAACGGGGTCAAGTTGCTGATTCGACTCCTGTTATGCCAGTGCATGGGCATAAGAGTATTGTAATCATATAGATACCGCTTAGAGTGCAGGTTTTACAAGACGTATAATTCGCAGCTAACAGCAATCATATAAGTATTATAGGTACATTATATAAAGTAAAACATTAAGTAACATATTACTGATCATTGAAAAGTAATGCGTACAGCCATTACGATCTAGCCTTGACTTCGCTCGCGCAACCCCTTTACCATTTGAGAATACTAAGCAAACAACCAGTCGGGACACGCAGTCGACTGCTGACTTTAGAACGACTGAGGTGAGTGCATGAAGAGACTTATCGCTTACGGACTGGCCCTGTTCTTAGGATTGACCAGCCTGGGAGCCACGCGCGGCCCGGATTTATCGGAAGCCAGCATTACGAAAGACAAGCTGAACCTGCTGCCGAAACAGACCCTGGCCGGGAGCCGGGGCATGTCTGGCCGTAACGGCCATCCTTATCAGGTTGGCACCGCCAGTTGGTACGGGGACTACTTTCAGGGCAAGACCACAGCGAGCGGTGAGCCCTACGATATGAATGATCTGACGGCGGCACATCCTTCGCTGCCTTTAGGCACTAGGATTCGGGTTACCAACCTGCGCAATGGCCGGGCGGTCATCCTGCGGGTAAACGACCGTGGTCCGGTGGTGGATGGAAGGATCATTGATGTTTCCTATGGCGCGGCCCAGATTCTGGGCATGGGCGGGACCGGAATTCAGCGCGTACGTCTGGACTTGGCTCCGGAGCGGCGGACGAAGGAAGCTCAGGCGGCCATCCAGCATGCGACCATCAGTCCGGCGCTACAGCGGCAGATCCTGGCGCGCAGCCTGAGGACGGCGCAGAAGCCGACTCCACAGACTGAAACGTTGGCTATGCTGCAACCGTAGTATTTCGGCCGTAGCTTTCACAGCCAGCAACTCATTACAATTTGGATATGCCGGAAACGCTTCCCGCAAGTGAGCGGCGCGGTGTGGATGGGCTGAGCAAGGATCAGCTCATCATTGCCCTGGACGTACCGACGGCGGCGGAGGCTCGGAAACTGGTCGCCGCTGTGGGCGATGCCGGTGTTTTCTACAAGGTAGGGAAGCAGCTTTTCACGGCCGAGGGGCCGCAGGTGGTGCGCGAGTTGACCGCTGCCGGCAAGAAGGTCTTCCTCGATCTGAAGTACCACGACATCCCCAGCACGGTTGCCGGCGCGGTCGGCGAAGCCGCCAAGCTCGGAGTGGATATGGTGACGGTCCACGCCTCGGGCGGCGGCAAGATGCTGCGTGCAGCGGTGGAGGCGGCGAAGGCGCGTCCCGGGATGGCGGTGTTGGCGGTAACGGTGCTGACGAGTTTTGAGGACGACGACCTGGATAAGATTGGGGTTCGTGGGCATGTTCTGGATCAAGTAATGCGGCTGGCGGCGGTTGCGCTGGCCGATGGGTGCCAAGGGTTGGTCGCGTCGGCGCGCGAGGCGCGGCAATTGCGGGCTGAGTTTGGAAATGAGTTTCTGCTTGTGACTCCGGGCGTGCGGCCTGCTGGTGCTGCCGTCGGAGATCAGGCGCGCGTGGTGACGCCGGAAGAGGCCTTTGCTGCCGGGGCGTCGCATATCGTTGTAGGGCGCCCGATTACTGGAGCTAGCGATCCGGCGGCGGCGGTGCGCGGGATTATGTCGGGGACTGAGTAAGCTGCGCCCGAGTGGAATTTCATTTTCCGAATGCCTGGAAGTTTTCCGCATTACGCCAATCCTGCAGATTCTTGTTGACTTTTCTGGAACCCAGAGTTAAGTTGTTGGCCTTCCCTCCTTTTGGTTCAGCCTATACTCCGTTGCGTTCTGGAGACGTAGGCAAAAATCGGTTCCAAGTCCGTAAAAGCATGATTAAGAGGTCGAGGTGATTCTCGTCGTCGGCCTTGCGCCGCGGGCAATGCCAGGCACAATTCGCTCAGGAGGAAGTCCATGCCAGGAAAGAAAGTGAGTCTCAAAAAAGCAGCCAAGAAAAAGCGGCGTCGGCCGCCCCCCCCGGTCTCAGGGAATGTTGCGTGTTGGGAAGATGACCCTGGGGATCCTCAGTCCGTACCGGTCCTCGTGACCATTACGGTGCCGGTTCCGGAACAGGCGGCCGCTCCACTACCCTTCAAACTGAAGGGCCCAGCGCAGGCCCCGCAAGTCTACAACGTTGGCTCGCCAGGGTTTCTTTATTACGCAGCGGCTTCCGCGCTGCGCCGTACGGCCAATTTTTGGGGAAGTATTGTGGCGCCGAAGACCCAATGGGAGGTCGGCGCAACCCTGCCCGTCGACGTCGACAGCGGCGTGGATTTGAACGCCTTCTATACTCGGGGTGGTGGCGGCGACACTCCCGGCCTTCACTTCTTCCATGATTCCGTCAATGGGCGCGTGTTCTATTCCGGAGAAAGCCCGGATGTGGCCTGCCACGAAATGGGCCACGCCGTACTGGATGCCATACGGCCCGAGTTGTTCGATGCACAGTTCATTGAGGCGGCGGCGTTCCATGAATCGTTTGGCGACATGAGCGCGATCCTGTCCGGGCTGCAAGTGCCGTCGTTGCGACAGACCGTGCTCACCGATACCGGAGGCAAGATCAACCGGGCATCGCGCCTGTCGCGCCTGGCGGAGCAGTTGGGGGCTGCGATTCGGGTCGGCCATCCCGATGCTGTCGATGACGACTGCCTGCGCAACGCCAGCAACTCCTTCTTCTACAGCGATCCTCAGGCACTGCCCCCCAGCGCCCCTGCATCGCAACTCTCGTCGGAGCCACATTCGTTCTCACGTGTGTTTACCGGCGCGTTCCTGGACGCGCTGGCGGGCATGGTCGCGACCTTGTCATCGTCGCCGACGGCCGATACCCTGGCGGCGGCGACGGTGGATGCTGGCAACATCCTGGTGGGAGGGATTCTGGCCGCGCCGGCGGTGCCGGACTACTTCACGCAGGTGGCCGCGCAGATGATTCAGTTTGCCGAGCAAGCCCCCTACAATGGAAAGTATCGGGATGCGATGAAGAGCGCGTTTATCCGCAAGGGGATTCTCTCGTTGCAATCAGCCACGAATCTGTCCGTTCAGCGGAAAGGCGGGCGGGCGGGTGCGGCACGGGAAAACTTTGCCACGAAGTCATTAGCCACGAAGTCAGGGGCGCTAGGAGTGGCATCGATTCCGGCGGCGCAATTTGGGTTAAAGCAAAATACACTGGTCGTTCATGCCATTCCCGATCCCAAGAGGTATGCGGTTACGGCGTCGTCGATTGTGCAGGGACCTCTCCAGCCGCGATCGGCGCAGAGCGCGGCGGAGATCTATACGGAAGACATCTTCAAGAGGGGGCACGTGGAGGTGGGAACACACGCGCATCCGGAGAATGGGACGAAGCATGCCTTCAACTTTAAGACCCACATGGTGACCGAGAAGAATGGGGAACTGCATTTGCAGCGCCTTACCTTCGACTGCGGTTTTGGCAACTGGGCTCGGAGCTGAGGAGGCAATTTCTTCGGTTTGACCGAGCTGGGGACTTAGGCTAGGCTCGTGGGCATAGGAGTAACCTATGCCCGCGAGCCAGCGAAAAGTGACCAAGAAGAGGAAATCCGCGGCTGTTCAACCTGTCGCCAAAGAAGCCACAAACGCCGCCGCGCTGGTCGAAGCGGCGCAGAGCCGGTATGTCGCGGATGTGCGCACGCGCCAAGAGTCGGCCCCACTCAAAGACGGCAAGCTGCCCCTTGGCAAGACACACATCGAGAGGGGAAAAGGTCTCCCGCCGAAAAGAGCCCGCTATACGCTGACCGGCTAGGAACTCGAGGCAGAGCCGCGCCTGAGACTTCCGTCGGATGGCTGGAGTGGCGTTACCGCGCTGCCTGGGTTGTTCCTAACATGGTACATAATTTACCGATCCCGGTAAAGTTGAAAAGTGGCGGACTGCCTTTTGGCTATTCCGGTTTCTTGTCGGGCGGACGCGGAGCGCCCATGCCATGGTCGGGCATGCCGGGGCCCATCGAATCCATGTGCTGGAGCATGTTCTCCATATGGGACAGCATGACTTCCCAAAGGTCGACGTTGCTTTGCCAGCGGGCTTTCTCGGCGGAATCGGTGATCTGGGGGAGGTTGGCCTTGATCGTCGCCAGGGAGAGTTTCATCTTTTCGATGTCGGCCTTCATGGTTTCCATTTCGTGCTGGTGCATGGCCATCATGTGGGCGTGCATGTCGGCCATCATCTTTGAGTGGGGGTCGGCGTGCGGACTGGGGAGTGGCGCGGGCTGTGGGGAGGCGTCTTGAGCGTGAAGCAGGGGTGTTAGGGCGACGGTCAGGACTAGAAGAAGGCTCATGCGGATCATGATTGCTCCTTTGGAAGGGTGCTGCGTAGAGTATAAATCGCTCTGAGGACGCATTTCGGCAATGGGGCACACAGAGGCGGACGTTGCCAAGGGAGCTGCTGTTTACAGCCGGGCGGCACTCATGGCCTACGATGCCTTTGTGCTGGGGTTTTCCAATAGCCTTGCCTGGAAGTGTCCGTCGCGGGTGCTGGTTGAGTTCTATAATCAGAATGTATCTGCGGACCATCTCGATATTGGCGTGGGTACCGGGTATTTCCTGGACAGGTGCAAGTTTCCCGTAGCGTCCCCGAGGTTGACGCTAGTCGACCTGAATCCGAACTGCCTAAGGGCTACGGAGAAGCGGCTGCGGCGGCATCATCCCTCTTATGATTTGGCCGGATGCCATTTGGCGAATGTGTTGGAGCCGGGCGAGTTGGGCGAGGCGATGTTTAGTTCGATTGGCGTGAACTACTTACTGCATTGCCTGCCGGGGACGATGACTACGAAGAGCGCGGTATTTGCGAATCTGAGGCCGTGGCTGCGACCGGATGGAGTGTTGTTTGGCGCAACCATTCTGGGCTCTGGCGTGAACCATGGGTTTCTGGCCCGAAAGCTGATGGACATTTACAACGCGAAGGGCATCTTCAGCAACCGGTCGGATTCGATGGAGGGGTTGCAGACTGAACTGGAGAAGCATTTTGAGGAGTCATCTGTGCGGGTTGTCGGAAGTGTAGCGTTGTTTACGGCCAGAGGCGTTAAGCCCGCGTAAAATATCGGCAGCATCGCCATCCCACCCTTGCAGAGAACGCAAGGGTGGGGGGCCCATCTGTCCCGGGATGGGCGAGAAAAGCCAAGACTCAGAATTCAAGACTAAAACGAGGCGAAGATGAAATTCATTCTAACGATTGCTTGTTCCATTCTGATCCTGTCATCCATCATGCTGGCAGAGGGCGGCACACAAACTTTTGCCACGTCGGCGGGGCCTGTGCTGATTACGCCGCTGAATCATGCGAGTACGCGCATCGAGGCGGGCGGGAAGGTCATCTACCTGGATCCGGTTAAGCCCGTAGATTTTTCGAAGGCGCCGAAGGCCGACTTGATTCTGATTACCGACATTCACGGGGATCACATGGATCCAGGCTCGGTGGCGGCGGTGAGCAAGACGGGGACGGAGATTATTTCGTCGGCTGCAGTGGCTAAGACTGTGACAGCGGCCAAACCGCTCGCAAACGGCGAAAGCACGAGCTGGAACGGTTGGACGATTGAGGCGATTCCCGCTTACAACCTGACGCGCGGGCCGGAACCGGGAAAGCTCTTTCACGAGAAGGGGCGCGGCAATGGCTACGTGCTGACCTACGGCGGCAAACGTTTCTACTTTTCGGGGGACACCGAGGGCGTGCCGGAAATGCGTGCGCTAAAGAACATTGATGTGGCGTTCGTGTGCATGAATCTGCCCTACACGATGCCTCCGGAGGAAGCGGCGGACGCGGTGAAGGCATTTCATCCGAAGATTGTGATTCCTTACCACTATCGCGGGTCGGATCTGGGTGTGTTCCAGAAACGCTTAGAAGGAACGGGGATCGAGGTGCGGTTGCTGGAGTGGTATCCGAAATAGGTTTGCGGCCGAAACTGTTGCCCGGAGTCGCAAGTTGATTATTCTGACGGCGTACTCGCTCATGTTCGCGATCCTGATCCTGCTGGGCGGGCCGCGACTGGTGAAAAAGTTTCTGCGCGGAAAGTTTTTGGGAGCGACCACTTACGTGGTTTTGGCCATTGACGGCAAAACTGTGGCCTATAAGAATCCCAGGGGTCACGTGGGTCACGAAGATCAGCCACTGCTTCTGTTTCCGTACGAGTTATTCCATTCGGGTCAATTTTGGGAGTACTACAACGTATGCTGGTTCGAATATGGGGGACTCTTCCGCTGCGGGCACAAGACTCACCTTGCGCCGGAGGACGTGCAGGGCTGCGCGGTAGCAAAAAAGATTGACGGCTATGTGATTGGCAAGGTCTTGGAGGAGCAGTGAATGGCTTCGAACATCGTAAAGCTGTGTAAAAGCGGGAGACTTTGGGGGCCAGAGAGGGTTAGCTTCAGTAGCATCGCTCCGAAATCCTACTTTCTTTGCGGGGCGCGCGAATCGTGTCCGCTGGTTGGGCAGGATTCTTGGAGGGACCTATGAAAAAGCTCTTCTGGTTGGTGGCAGCAGTGGTGTTGTTTTCTCTTCCGGCCGTGGCGCAACGCGGCGGCGGGTACGCGAAAGGACGTAACTCAGTTGGAGGCGGTCATATTCCAGCGCATGGTCCGGCTGCCGTGCGGAAGGCGCAGCCGGCGCCTCGGGAGGCGCATGGGTATCAAGATCGAGGCGGGCACCCGGAGGCCCCGCACGTTCATGGCGACGGTAAATGGATTGGCCACACTACTGGGCGCGATGACGACCATTACCGTGTTGAGCATCCTTGGGAGCATGGGCGCTTCACCGGCGGCTTTGGCAGGGGACATGTGTGGCGCATCGAAGGCGGGAACCGCGAGCGCTTCTGGTTTCATGGGTTTTATTTCACCGTTGCACCCTACGACTTTGGCTTCTGCAACGATTGGCGCTGGGATGCGGACCAGGTGGTGATCTACGAAGATCCGGATCACGTGGGTTGGTACCTCGCTTACAACGTCCGCCTAGGGACGTATGTGCACGTGATGTACACCCAATAGACAGCGTCGTTTAGTCGCGCCGCGCGGTGTTGCGTTCCTGATACGAGAGCCGGTGAACCTTGGCTGGCAATAGAGAGCCCTTGTTTCCTTTGACAAGGGCTCTGCTGTTTGGGACGATGCCGGGTATCCCCAAATGCATCGGGGAAAACCTGTGGGATTTTTGAGAGGAAGTCATGAAGAGGATGATCGCGGTTTGCATTCTGTCGGCGAGTTTAGCGTTTGTGGGCGGGATGGCCGTTGCGGAGAAAGTTCGCGACTGGCACGACCTGGAAGCGGTGCACGATCATGTGAAAGAAGCGATCCATGAGATGGAGGTGGCGCGCGCTGCGAACCACTATGACATGAAGGGGCACGGCGCGAAGGCCGAAGAGCATCTGAAGATGGCGGAGCATGAACTGAGCGAAGCGATTGAAGCGGCGAAAGCAGCGAAGTAGAGCAGGATTTTCAGGATTGACGAACGGGGAGCCTTGTTGCGGCTCCCCGTTTTTACTGGACTCCCAACTCCGAATCAGATCATCCACAGGGGTCACTGATGGATGGCTGTTCCGATTAGGAAATTGTTGGGGTTCGTCGGGGAAACATCGACCACGTTGAAGGCGGAGCGGTCCGGAGAGACCTGGATGTTGAAGGTCCAGCCGCAGCTTGGTCCGCAGGATAGCCCAGCTACGCCGCTGCCGTTCGCGTTCAGTGTGGAGACGGTGAAGTTGTTGAGAGCGGAAACAGCGTCGCCGCAGCCTGCCGTGTGGCCGGTGTTCGTGGCATTCGTGGCAACGCCCGCCGCATTGAGCGTAAACGTGACCAGCGAAGAGCCTACGCCGCAGCCCGTGTTGCCGTAAAGTGCGAGCTGCCATTTCCCGGTGAGGTTGGTCTTGGTGACTTTAGCCGCTGTGGAATTATTGATGGCGACGCCGGCGACGAAGTTTCCCGGGTTGGCGGAAGAGACGTCGATGACGCTAAACGTGGAGCGGTCGGGTGAAACCTGGATGTTGAGGTTCCATCCGCAGCCGGAGCCGCAAGACAAGCCCGCTGTGCCGCTTCCATCGGGATTCAGGGTCAGCACATTGAAGACGCCCGCGATGGTTCCGTCGGGACAGCCGCTGTTATGGCCGGTTTCGGTGGCCGTGCCGGTGCCAGCGTTGTTCAAAGTGAAGGTAACGAGCGAAGCGCCGATGCCGCAACCGGTTTGGCCGAAGAAAGTCATCTGCCAGGAGCCGGTGAGGTCGGCGATGTCCATGTGGCCGTGCGGCGAAGCCAGAATGGCAATGCCCTCGACGAAGTTGAGCGGATTCGCCGGCAACACATCGACCAGGTTGATTTTGGAACGGTCGGGCGAGACCTGAATGTTAAAGCCCCATCCGCAGCCGATGCCACAGGAGAGACCGGCGGTACCGCTGCCGCTGGACGTCATGGTGGCGATGGTAAAGGTTTGAGCGGCTAGCGAAGAATCGCCGCACTGGCCGTGGGTGACGAGCGTTCCGGTGCCCACGCCGGAGGTGTTTAGGGTGACGCCGATTTGCATGGTGGCAGGGCCGCAGCCGGTGGTTCCACGCAGGGCGATGTTCCACTTACCGGCGAGGTCGGCTTTTGTGATGTTACCAATGCTGGCTGCGCTGGTTCCGCTGAGGCTGACGATGGAGGTGAAGGCGAGCACGCTGAGAGCAACCAGACGTGCAAATACATTGAGGTTTTTCATTGGACTTCTCCTTGAATTGGTTTGCGCATCGTGAGTTTGTAGATCGCTCGACGCGCTTGTGCACGTTCAACCAGTCCGAGGGGAAACTTAGTGTGGGTGCTACTTGGACATGCGGAAAGTGGAGATGAAGTGGTTCATTGTTGGAGAAAAAAGTTTAGTGAGATGGAGATCTCAGGTGTTCTTCGTAGTTCGTGGGATACTCCAAGCTCGGGCCTGGCTCAGGAGGTGACGCGACGACGGTGGCTTACTTGGTGGCAGTTCGCCCCTCGACCAACCGCTGCACTGCGGGCGCGACCATGAGTAGGAGTTGCGATTTAGGCTTCTTGGCGTCTTCCAGCGTCGCAAGTTGAGACTGTTTCCAATCGCCTGGGGCAGGCTGGTTGTGTTCCAAATAGTCGAGGGCTTGGAGACCCGTGGTGCCGAGTTGGGCGAGCGTCGTGGAGAGCGCAGTATCCTCCTTCAATAGGAAAGAGCTTTGGAGGAGGGGTTGGAGCTTGGCATCGTTGTCGCGCCAAGTGGTCAGGCTGGCGCGGAGGTCAGCGATGGTCGTCGGCGTTGGCGAGGAGAGAAGGGAATCGACTTGAGCGCTAAAGTTGCGCGCGGCATCGCTCTCCGGCGCAACTGCATCGACTAGCCGGTTCAGCGGGGTGAGGCTAGTGGCCGGGTAGGGAGCGGTCTGTTCGCGGGTGTACTCTTTGACGGGCTCGACGACGTCGGCCAAGACTTTGAGAGCTTCAATGTCGGTGCTACCGGATAGCCGTTCCAAGTCGCGAATGTACTGGGAATTGTGGGTTAGGCCGAGCGAATCGAGTTGGGTGCTGATGACCTTAAGGCGGCGATACATGGAGCCAACGTCGCGGACTTGCCGATCGGTGACTTCCTGCGGTGACCAGAGACGTTCGGCGATGGCGGCTGTGCGGGGCCAGATGCGGGAATCCAGGTTTTCGGCTGCGACGTACTCGGTCCACATCGTGGCTTCGCCGCCGAGGACACGCTGCTTTTCTTCGGCCGTCAAAGAGGCAGCGGGGCCAGAGAGAGGATCCGCGGCGTAGTGTTGCGAAGCGGGATACATCAAGTCGATGTAGTAGCCATTGGAGAGCAGGCCGCGATAGCCTTGGCGGGCGGCATCGGCTAACGACTGCTGGCCGCGCCACGATTGGATAACGACGGACTTGGGGATTTCCGGAGCCAGGATTTCATCCCAGCCCATCATGGTTTTGCCGTGGGCGGTGACAATCTTCAGCAGGCGCTGGTTGAAATAGGCTTGCAGGCCGGCGTTGTCCTTGATCTTCTGAGATTGTTTGAATTTCTGAATGGTGGGGTTGGCGTCCCATTGCTTGCCATTCACCTCGTCGCCGCCGATGTGGAAGTACTGGTCGGGGAAGAGGGCTGCCATCTCGCCGAAGAGGGTGTCGAGAAACTTGTAGCTGCTTTCCTGCGTAATATCGATGGCGGGGTCCATGACGCCCCAGTGGCGCTCGATCTGGTACGGCCCGGGCGCGCTGGCGAGTTCGGGGTAGCCGATGAACATGGCCGTGCAGTGTCCCGGGACGTCGAATTCTGGGATGACGCGGATGCCGCGGTCGTGCGCGTAGTCGATGAACTCTCGAATTTCTGACTGGGTGTAGAAGTTTCCGTCGGAGCCTTCGCTCTGGAGTTTGGGAAACTTCTTGCTCTCCACGCGGAATCCCTGATTGTCGGAAAGATGCCAGTGGAAAACGTTGAGCTGGACGGCCTCCATGCCATCGAGCGTACGGCGCAGGGAATCGAGCGGAATGAAATGGCGGCCGACGTCGACCATGAGGCCTCGCCACGGGAAACGGGGCTTGTCCTGAATGCTGATGAACGGGACGGCGTAACCGGTTGGAGTGGCTTGTACCAAGTGCAGAAATGTCTGGAGGCCGTGGAGGGTGCCTAGCGGTGTTTGCGCGTTGAGGGTCGCGCCTGCGGCGGTGATCTCGAGGGAGTAGGATTCGTCTTCGCCAAGTTCCTGTACGGGCTTGCTGGCGTGATCGGTGTGAACACTAAGCCCAACGCAGGCCTTCAAACAGTCCTGAGGGAATGCCATTCCCGTTTCGCGCGAAAGCGTGCGCAAAAAGCGCTGCACTGCGCCGTTGAGGCGCGGTTCTCTGTATCCCGTAAGTCCGACGGTGAAAGTCCCGTCGATGGCAAGCTGCCCCTCTCCCATTTGATAGGCCGCAGGCAGCGGCATGAGGTTGAGTTCGCGGGGAGCTGATTGCGCGTTCGCGGTAGCGGTGAGCAGGCAGCAGATCAGGAGCAGGGAACGGAGCGACATGGGTCGATAGTCCTCTTTAAAACGTTTTAATAGCTGCAGTGGATTAAGGTACCAGAGTCACTGCAGCAGCTTCCATACGAAATGGCGGGTCCGCGCACGATGATATCCTAAAGTCAGACTCTTACTCATCATTTGTGACTTCACATTCTCGATTCCACGAGGCTGTTCCTTCCATGGCTGACTCCAACATTCCTGAATCCCAAACCACAGCCGAAGCCGCATCTCACGCCGACGCCGAAGCGACCGAGTCGTTCAACGAAATCTTTTCCCAGTACGAGCGCGATGCCAAGCGCAAGAAGAAAGAAGAGGGCGGGAAGCAGATAGAAGGCACGGTGATCGCCGTCACGGCCGACTCGGTGTTGCTCGATATTGGGTTCAAGAGCGAAGGGATTCTGCCACTGACGGCGTTTGCCGCCGAGGCACCGAAGCCAGGCGACAAGATGAAGGTGTCGGTGAAGGGGCGCGATCCAGAAGGGTATTACGAGCTTTCGCGCTTCAAGGTGGAACAGCCTACCGATTGGTCGACCCTGGAGAAGGCGTTCGCCGAGCAGACCCCGATTATGGGGACGGTGACGGGGTTGATCAAGGGTGGGTTTACGGTAGACGTGGGCGTGCGCGCGTTTATGCCGGGGTCGCGGAGTGGCGTGCGGGAAGCCGGCGACATGGAGAAGTTCGTCGGACAGCAGATTCGCTGCCGCATTATCAAGCTCGATGTTGCGGACGAAGACATAGTTGTTGATCGGCGGGTGCTGGCGGAAGAAGAAGAGCGCTTGGTGAAAGACCAGCGCTTTTCTGAGATTAAGGAAGGTGACACGGTGACGGGCGCGGTACGCAGTCTTACCGACTATGGCGCCTTTGTCGATTTGGGCGGCGTGGATGCGCTGCTGCATGTTGGGGAGATTTCCTGGGGTCGCGTCAATAAATCGGCTGATGTTCTCTCTGTGGGTCAGCAGGTGGAAGTGAAGATCCTGAAGATTGCGACGGAAGGCGGCAAGAAGCGCATTTCCGTGGGCATGAAGCAGTTGCAGGCGCATCCGTGGGACGCCATGGCGGAGAAGTACAAGGCTGGCGAACGCGTGCGCGGCGCGGTGACGCGAGTGATGGACTTTGGGGCGTTTGTGGAGCTGGAGCCTGGGATTGAGGGCCTGATCCACGTTTCCGAAATGTCGTGGGCCAAGAAAGTTCGCAAAGCCAGCGATATGTTGAAGCCCGGAGAGACGGTGGAGGCGGTAATTCTGGGAGTGAACGCCGGCGAGCGCCGGATTTCTCTGGGGCTGAAGCAGACGCTCGGCGATCCGTGGGTCGACATGGGGCAGAAACTGAAGGCCGGTTCCGTGATTGATGGGACCGTGACCAGCCTGACGAAGTTTGGTGCGTTCGTGCAGATTACCGAAGGTGTGGAAGGGCTGATTCACATCAGCGAGTTCAGCGAGAAGCGGATCAATCATCCGTCCGAGGTGGTGCGGGTGGGGCAGGCGGTGAAGGCCCTTGTTGTTGCCGTCGAGCCGGAGAAGCGGCTGATGAAGCTGAGTATGAAGCAGCTGATTCCGACCGGTTTGGATGATTATCTGAAAGAACGCAAGGAAGGCGATGTGGTTACTGGGCTGTTGACCGAGGTCGCCGGGGGAAGCGGAAGTGTGGAACTCGGGGATGGAGTACGGGCAACGTGCCGAATCGTAGCGCAGGCCGCGAAGGAAGAGCCGAAGGCCGAGGCTAAGGCCGACTTGTCGTCGCTCAGTTCGATGTTGAATGCGCGGTGGAAGGGTGGGGCGGCTAGCGAAGCGAAGGCTGAACCTACGAAGGTGGGGCAGGTGCGGACTTTTAGGATTGTGAAGATTGATCTGGCTGGTAAGAAGATCGAATTGGAATTGGCATAGGTAATTGTAAGTCAGGATTGTTGGATGAGAGCGGACGAGATCTAGAGCAACAGCTGCGGGCAAGAGTGTTCGCACCACACAAGCCTTGTGCGAACTTTTTTGTGGAAATTCCATTTTCCCCTTGCGCGTTTTCCGAAATCATGCGATTCTCTAACATCTTCTTCAGAAAGGATGCCCCTTTGGCAGAACCTACAACCAAAACGCCAAGCGGACTGTGGCTGCGGAACGTCGCCGTCATTAGTCATAGGGCATCCGTCGATTGCGCCATGCGTATCCTCGGCGCCCTGTAAGGCAAACACAAGAAAACAATAGTTCGCTGGGTGGCGCAGGTAGCGGTTTCATCTCCTGACGCGAAAATACCGTTGCCGTCTATTCCCCCAGCTTTAACCCCCATGCGCGAGTCGTCGTGTGTTGGGCGTCGTGTCTTCACGCCGTTCTATGCATCTGCGCGTGTAACTTCACAGGGTCAGTGGTGAAAGGTCACGGATACTTCTCTGGCAGACAGCCTTCGGGCTGTGAGGTTCGAATCCTCGGGGCGCAAGCCCTGCCCGTGTCCGCATGTTCCCTGACCGCAGTACTTTGCAGAAGGTTTGTTGGCCGGTGGTGAAGATACGGGTTACTTCGCCTGTCACGCGGGTGGTCGCAAGTTCGAATCTTGCCACGGGAATGTGTGCCCGTGTAGCTCAGTGGTAGAGCACCTTATACCTTTATCGCTTGTTCCCCGGCTTTTGACTTGTCGCGGCTGAAGCCGCGACCTACCGTAATCGGCCAACCAAGGCCGATACTAACCTCCGGCGGATGCCGGTTAGAAAAGAATCGCAATGGGCACTCTCGGATTTCTGAAGAGCATACTGGCCGGTCAGAATCAGTTCGCGTCTGGCGGATTGCTGCTCATGGTTGTGGGCAGCATCGGCGTCTATTTGCGGGCTGTGCCAGAAAAGCTCTGGTCGTGGTTCGTCGAGCAGACGACGATGATGATTACCGTCAAAGATGATGACGCGGCCTTCGTTTGGGTCAAGGAATGGTTTCTGGAACAAGAATTCCTCAAGCGCTTGCGTAGGGTGGATCTGGACACCACGCTCAGAGGCAACAATCGTGCCCTGGTTCCTGCTCCGGGACTGCATTGGTTTTGGTACGGGGGCAGGCCGTTTCGTGTTGGATTCTACCGGAGTGAAGACACTCGCGGCTGGACACCTAAGCGGACGGAAACCCTCTACTTCACCACGATTGGGCGGAAGCAGAGCTTCCTTAAGAAATTCGTGGACGACATTATTGCCTGCCACGAAAAGAAGCTGGTCGTACAGTCGTTTCTGTTCTCCTACGACGAATTCTGGTCGCGCGTAGAAGCCTACACGCCGCGCCTTCTGGAGTCGGTCATCCTGGAGCCGGCCGAAAAGGAGCGGTTGCTGAGGGACATTGAAAAGTTTCGAGGGTCGAGGCGGCGTTACAGCCAGCTCGGCGTTCCCTACCACCGGGGATACTTGCTCTATGGGCCTCCGGGAACCGGAAAGACTTCGCTGGTATCGGCGCTGGCGGCAAGGTTTGCGATGTCGATTTATGTGGTCGATCTGAGCAACTTCAACGACCGCTCGCTGATCAACGCGATTAACGACGTGCCGCCGAACTCAGTGATCTTGTTTGAAGACATTGACTGCATGAAGAGTGGCAAGACCCGCGACAAGCTAGAGGAATGGGTCAGCAAGCCAGAGGGGGCACCGCCTGGGAAAGAAGAGCCGGATAAGTTGGGAGTGACATTGTCGGGACTACTGAACGTACTCGATGGGTTTCGCGCACCGGAGAATGTCCTGTTCGTGATGACCAGCAACAAGGTCGAGGCGTTAGACCCGGCGTTGCTGCGGCCGGGACGCATCGACTTCCGCCTGTTTCTCGGCAAGGCTTCAGACCGGCAGAAAGTGGAGCTGTACCAAAGGTTCTTTCCACAGGCTTCTGACTTTGAGGCAGAGATGTTCGTGGAAGACCATCGGTCGGCGGAGACGATGGCGGAGTTCCAGGGCTTGCTACTGGTTTTGGAAGAGAAAAAGGGAAGTCATACCCCGCTATTGGAGGCACTAACGCGGTAAGGGAAAGGAGGTCGCTATGCCGTTGGTTGCCATGATTGCGCTGATCCACCTGATCACTGCGATGGCCAAGGCTCGTCTTCGACGGGCGAAAGAGAATAAGGCCAAGTCGCGATGTGTGGACTGTAACTTCGCGCACATTCAGTACGGTGCGAACGGGCGACGCGCTACCTCCTGTACTTTCAACGGTGGTGTGCGACGCGTGGCCTTGGATGTGCTCTACTGCACGGACTTTCGCGTCCGTGAAGTCGTCGTAGAAAGCCGACCCATTGGGTTTGTGCATTTGGACTGTATAGAGCCAGAACTCGTGGAAGCCGAAGTCCACACCTAACGTTGCGCCGGTGGTGAAGGCGAGGGTTACTTCTTAATCGGGAGGTCGCAAGTTTCAAGTCTTGCCATGGCTGTACGCCATGTAGCTCAGCGGATAGAGCATCCGAAAGCCTTACACCTTCGTCAACGATTCCCCGGCCACGATTTCCAACAATAGACTCCGTGTGGCGACAGCCGCGCGGAGTGCAGCAGACACCACGCCCCAAGGCGTGGATGTCGATTCATAAAAGGAGGCCGCCGATGGCCCGACTCAACTTGATGAACCTGAACTCCGGGGCGCGTACCCATGAGGGCGCCCCTGCTCGCAACATCCCCGCTGAGCTGCAACTGCGGCGCTCCGTGTTGGCGTGCCTGCTTTGGGAGACGCAGTTCTACGAGGACGGAGTCGAGATCTCGGGCAGCATCGCAGAGTTGGTGCCGAAGGTTGCGGTCGAGAAGGTGGCGGCTCTTGCTGTGGAAGCGCGCGAGAAGATGAAGCTGCGTCACGCCCCGCTGTTGCTGGTGCGGGAGATGGCGCGGCACAAGACGCATCGTGCGATGGTGGCGGATACGCTGCAACGCGTGATTCAGCGTGCCGATGAGCTGAGCGAGTTTGTCGCCATTTACTGGAAGGACGGGCGCGTTCCGCTCTCGGGCCAGGTGAAGAAGGGGCTGGCTGCGGCTTTCCCGAAGTTTGATGAGTACGCCCTGGCCAAATATGACCGGGGCGGGCCTATCAAGCTGCGCGATGTTTTGTTCCTGAGTCACGCGAAGCCGCGGGACGAGGCGCAGGCGGCGGTTTGGCGGAAGCTGATCTGGGGACGGCTGGCTACTCCCGATACCTGGGAAGTGGCGTTGTCGGCTTCGGGTGAGCGATCCGGCGAAAGCGGCGCCGAAAAGGGCGCCGACAAGCGCGAGGCCTGGCAACGCTTGCTGTCCGAGAACAAGCTGGGCGCGCTAGCTCTGCTTCGCAACCTGCGGAATATGCGGGAAGCTGGGGTGGACGAGGAGCTCGTTCTCCAGGCGTTGCGTTCGATGAACGCGACACGCGTGCTTCCGTTCCGGTTTCTCGCTGCGGCGCGTTACGCTCCGCAGTGGGAAGAGGCGCTGGAGTTCGCCATGCTCAAGTGTGTTGCCGAGCAAGAAAAGTTGGCCGGCAAGACGATCGTGCTGGTGGATATCTCCGGCTCCATGACGGCTCCGCTTTCGCGGCGTTCGGAGATGTTGCGTACCGACGCGGCCTATGGTCTGGCCGTGTTGCTGCGCGAGATCGGCGAGAAGGTGGGCGTGTACAGCTTCTCGGATGAGCTGGTTGAGGTGCCGGCGCGGCGTGGTTTCGCTTTGCGCGATGCCATTGACGCGAGCCAGCGCCACAACAGCACGCAACTGGGGAAGGCGGTGGAGAGCCTGAACCAGAAGGAGAAGTACGACCGCCTGATTGTCATCACTGACGAACAGACTCACGATTCCGTGCCCGGCCCGAAAAGGAAGGGTTACGTGATCAACGTGGCGAGTTACAAGAACGGTGTTGGCTACGGCAAGTGGACGCACATCGACGGGTGGAGCGAGTCGGTGGTCGAGTACATCCGCACGCTGGAGCTGGCGCAGTAAGTAGCTTTGCGCGAGCTGTACCGTTGTGCAAAACGGAACAATGGGCGGAGCGTCTTCATCAGCGCTCCGCTCTTCGTTAGCGTGACATGCTACTCGTCGCTCGGGTCGCCGCGAATGATCCCGCGGCCATTGGTTCCAACATATGCGCGTCCAAAGATGCGCGGATCGCCGGTTAGAGGAAATACTGCGCCCCATTGATGTCGGTCGTCGTTGATGCGCTTCCAGGTTGCGCCCGCATCGGTCGAGCGGAAGATGGCAAGAAGGTCATTGACTTGGCCCGACAAATACAGCGTTGGAGAATGGCTCCAGGGGGCTGCTTTGCCGAAGCCAAGATTGAACGCTTGCTGTACGGTGCCGACATTGGTGAAGCTGGCGCCGGAGTTTGTGGAATGGAACAATCCACTTCCGGTAGCGAGCCAAAGGTCGCCTTCTGCGCCGGGGGACGAATAGAAGTTTCCGCCGGGGAGACCGGTGGCGGCAGTGGGGGCGAAGGTGACGCCTCCGTCGGTGCTCAGGAAGACGGTGCCGCTGCTTCCGTCGAACGAGTAGAACTTGAGCGGATTGACGCGGTCCGAAACTACCGGGGCATTCGCCGGCACGCCGGTTGAAGGTGTCCAGGTCGTGCCGTCGTCGGTGGAGTAGGATGCAGTGCCGCCGTTCGGTGCGAGCACCCAGTGTGTTCCGTCTGAGGAAACCGCAATCGAACGTGGTCCGCCGGCGATCCCGTTGAAGGAGGTCCAGGTCGTGCCGCCGTCCGTGGAGTAAGCGCCCGCGTCGTGACCCCAACCGGGACCGCGAACCACCAGCGATGGGTTGTTTTGGGCGAAATCGATCGAAATGGGCGTGTAGTACGGTTGGCTCATGCCTCCGGAAGGCGAGACGTTGAGATCGTCGTGCCGGAAGCCGCCGATATCTCCTAGTCCGCTGATTAAGTGTGCTCCAGCAGGCGGGCTGATCAAGGAGAGCACGGCGGTTTCTTCGATACCATCCGCGCCAACTGCCCAGTGAACCGGAAGCTTGGTATCGACACTGGTCACGTCGTGGGTCTCCCACAACGTTGCGCCCGTTCCGTAGAGGACATGGTTGGAATCGTAGGGGTCAATGGCCAGTGTTCCCAGCCACCAACCGAAAGACGCCTGCGTTGGATCGCAGGCAGTTGGTGTGCAGGCTGAAGCGTTGCTCATCGCAGTCAAATATGGCGACAGGGAATCGTCTCGCAATGAAAAATTGAAAGGCGGACCCGCTTCCGAGCCGTCGGGCTCCGAGCCCAGCGCCACCCATGTCGCTCCGCCGTCCAGACTGCGATAGACTTCGTCGCCCGGCCACCAGCGGTCGAGAGTGGAAACCATGACCGTGTTCGGATTCTGCCGGTCGACAGCGACGGCGCCGAATCCGTACCAGAGGCTGGTGGTCCACCACGGACCGACTGGTGTGATGTTGGTCCAGATGCCGGTCGTGGTGTTGTATTTCCAAACAGCGCCGTTGCCAATGCGCTGGCCGCCCATGCCATCAGCGCCGGTGCCGTCTCCGTAGGTGATGTAGAGGTTTCCGTCGGGGCCCAGCGCCTGATGCGTGGGGAAGAATCCTACCGGTTGGCCAGCGACCGGTTGCCAAGTTATGCCACTGTCGGTGCTGCTATAGAGTCCGGTCGTCGGGTCGGAGACGCCAACGTAGATTGTCTCCCGTTTAGGACGCTGGCTGGTGGGTTGGAACAGAACGAAGATCACGCCAACACCGCTGGAGGGTCCGGAGACGGGGAACGAACTGACTTGGTTCCAGGTTGCGCCGAAGTCGGTGCTGGTCCAGAGGCCGTTGTTGCGCGATCCCAAGTAGAGGATGTTGTGATGCTGCGGATCCACAGCCAGACGTTCGCCGGAGTAACGTCCCGGTTCATTGGAGCCGAGTTGGATAGGTAAATCTGTGCGGATAAAGGACGAGCCGAAATTGCTCGACCGCAAGATCGCTCCCTTGCCCGACCACACCTCGGTGTAGGTGCCTTGTGCGAGATACAGCCGCGACGAATCGACCGGGTCGAGGGCAATGCTTTCAGTGCCCGTCAAATTCCAATCGTTTTGGTTGAAGATGTCGGTCAAGGGAGTCCATTTCTTGGAAGATGGGTTGAAGCGATAGGCGCCACCGATGTCGGTGCGCACAAACGTTACGCCGGGAACGATGGGGTGGGGAATGATGCCGGTGATGAAGCCACCGGCCACGATTTTCACGTTTTGCCAGTGGTAGCTCGTAGATTCGGAGGACTGAGCCGGGCTGACTGCGCAGGTTTGGAGCAGGGCGAAGACTAGAAGGAAGATCGGAATCACGACCTTGGGGAGGGCAATGGAACTACGTGGTTTCATAGGGAATCTACCTCTGGCGCGGAATAGTACGCGATAAGGTAAACGTTTACAATAGGGGAATTCCTGCAGTCTGTGGAAATCTTCCAAAGTCCTATCGAGCCACATCCGATTACCCGTTGGGACGGCACTTCCTTTGCTTGTCTCGCCTCAGGTCCGACCAGGCCTTACCGCTCACCGGTTCGCAGTCGCGTTCACGAGATATTTACCTTACCTTCACAGTCCAGTAACAGCTGGGGTTTGCAATGGTTCGGTTGTCAGACCATGTCCCCCGGAGGACTCTGCTGTGAAAAGGAATCTGCTAGTTGTTGCTGCATTGTTGTTGTGCTCGGTGTTCGCGGCCGCGCAAGACGGCCCGAAAGCCAAGCATGTGCTGTTGATTAGCGTGGATGGATTGCACGCTTTGGATGTCGCCAACTACATCAACAAGTTCCCGAAGTCAGCGCTCTCTGAGTTATCCCACCGCGGGACCACCTACACCAACGCGCGCACGCCGGCAAACTCGGATTCGTTTCCGGGACTGTTGGCGCTGGTGACGGGGGGCTCGCCCATCACGCACGGGTTTTTCTACGATGTCAGCTACGACCGCACTCTGTGGGATCCAACGAACACGACGTGCTCGGGTCCGGCCGGCAACTTGATCGCTTTTGACGAAAGCATCGATGTCTACAACTCGGCGAACGTTTCGCAGAACGTGATTGATGCGGCGAAGCTGCCCCGCGGCAAGGATTCCAACGGCAACTGCATCGCGATTTATCCTTCTGCAGCGCTGCGCTCGAATACGATTTTCGAGGTTGTCCGCGCCCACGGCGGCCACACCGCATGGGCTGACAAGCACCCGGCCTACGATCTGGTGAACGGGAACTCGCGCAGGGGAGTCGAGGATCTCTACACTCCCGAGATCACGAACGTGGGCGGGTTGGACGCCACAGTCAGCGTTGTGTGCACGGTGGAGAACGATGCCTTGAAGGTGCAGGGCATTCTGAATGAAATCGATGGCAAAAAGCATGATGGAACTCCCGGACCTGGAGTGCCTGCCGTTTTTGGCATGAACTTCCAGGCAGTGAGCGTAGGGCAGAAGCTGGAGAAGGATAACTTTGACGGAAGCTGCGCCGATGACACGACGTTCACCGGCAAGCCTGGTGGATACACCGACGGCGCTGGCACTCCGACGGCTGTTCTTGCCTATGCGTTGCAAAAAACAGATGCGGGTCTGGCGAGCATGATCGCGGAGTTGAAGGCACAAGGGATTTACGATTCCACTCTCTTCATCGTCACGTCTAAGCATGGCCAGTCGCCGATCAACCCGCTCAAGACCAACAAGCCCGGACACTTCGCGGATCTCGTGGCGGCGTTGCCGGATGGCGCCACGAATCCCGCGGCGATCGCTCTGGTGAGCGCGGGCGCTTGCAGCACGGGCCCTTGCGGCGCCATCAGCGATGACGATGTGGCCTTGATCTGGCTGGCCGATCAGTCGATGACCGCGAAGGTTGCGGCCTATCTCAACACCAACGCGAGCGCGTTGTTTATTGATGAGGTAATGGCGGGCAGCGAACTGAAACTCAAGTTCAACAACCCGGCCGTTGATAGCCGCACGCCGGATATCATTGTTCAACCGCAGTACGGAACGATTTACACGACCTCGTCGAAGAAGAACGCGGAGCACGGCGGCTTCAGCTACGGCGACACTAATGTTGGGTTGATCGTGTCGGGGGCGGGTGTTCCGGTCGGCGCGATCAAGACTCCGGTGGCTACTTCGCAAGTTGCGCCGACGATTCTGCAGGCTCTCGGAATTGATCCCAAGGGGCTACGGTCGGTGCGCGTGGAGAAAACCGACGTGCTGCCCGGGATGAAGCCGTAAGGTTCTTTCAGTCACGGCAGGAATCCAGCCAACCAGCCCTGCCACGGGGGATGCGTCTCTCGTGCAGGGCTGTTTTTTTGTGCGGCCGAAAATCCCCCTGGTTGCGCGAGTGGTGCGGGCGGTTATAATCTCGCCTCGCGATGATCACCGTTTCCAAAGAAGACTACCTGAAGGCGATTTTCGAAGCCGAGAGCGAAGGCGAAGCCGTGATCTCGGCGACGCTGGCCAACTGGCTCGAGGTGTCGCCCCCCGCCGTGACGATGGCGTTGCGCCGGTTGAAGCGCGATGGCATGGTGGAAGTAAGAAAGGACGGCCGCGTGCGTTTGAGCGTCGCCGGGCGGAAGATCGCGAAGCGTCTTGCTGTGCGTCACCACCTCATTGAGCGGATGCTGACAGAAATCTTCGGCATGCCCTGGTATCGCACGCATGATGAAGCGGAGCGCCTGGAGCATGCGGTTTCGGCAGAGTTCGAGACGTTGCTGATTGAGAAGCTTGGCGCTGGCGGAGCTTGTCCCCATGGCAATTTGGCGACGATTGAGAGCCCGGCCCAAAAAAGAAAGCGAGGCCACCTGCTGCTGGCAGAAGCGGAACCTGGTGGCGTGTACGTCGTGGCCAGCGTGTACGAGCGCGACTCCAACCTGGCGGAGTTGCTGGATCAGCGCGGCATTCGCCCCGGAAGCGAACTTCACCTGCACAAACGTAACTACGACCAGACCCTCTCCCTCAAAACGCCGGCGGGTGCTGTGGTCCTGGGCCGGCCTGCGGCCGAGAAAATCTGGGTCGCGTCTTCCAATTCCGCTCCGGCCAATTCCGCTTCGCCCCATCCGAAAAAATCATAGTTAGCTATAGTTAACTCCTCATGCTATACTTACGCTAAGTCATAGGCAAGGAGGCGGATGGCAACTCAGGTTTCACGCGCTGGGCAGGTGTCCCTGGAAGGGATGCACAGTACCGTCCCGGTGCCGCCAGCGCATGCGGGTTTTTGGGAGCATTGGCGGGCGTTCGTCGGACCCGCGATTTTGATCAGCGTCGGGTATATGGACCCCGGGAATTGGGGGACGGACCTGCAGGGCGGGGCGCAGTTCAAGTACGGGTTGTTGTGGGTTGTCGGTCTGGCCAGCCTGATGGCGATCTTTATGCAGGTCATTTCCGCGCGTCTCGGCGTGGTGACTGGTAAAGATCTTGCCCAATGCTGCCGCGATTGGTATCCCGCGTGGACACGCTGGCCGAACTGGCTGATGTGCGAAGTCGCCATCGGCGCGTGCGATCTGGCGGAAGTGCTAGGCAGCGCCGTAGCGCTCAACCTTATGTTCCATATTCCTCTGCTGTGGGCCGTAATCATTACGGGCCTGGATGTGCTGCTGCTCTTAGCCTTACAACGCTTTGGCATGCGGACTATCGAGGCGATTATTTTGCTGCTCGTGGCGACCATCGGCGTTTGCTACTTCATTGAGATCTTCGTTCTTCCGGTGACCCGGCCTAGCTTTGGCGAAATCGGGCATTCGCTGATCTCGCCGAGTTTCCACCACGCGGGCATGCTTTACATCGCCATCGGCATCATCGGCGCGACCGTTATGCCGCACAATCTTTATCTGCATTCTGCGTTAGTGCAGAGCCGCCGCATGGGACGCGATGAGGATTCGATTCGCCGTGCCATCCATTTCAACACCATCGACTCAGTGGTGGCATTGACAGTGGCGTTCCTGGTGAATGCAGCGATTCTTGTGCTGGCCGCAATGGTGTTTTTTGGAAAAGAAAGCGTGCCGGTTGCCGGTGGACACGTTGTTCACTTCAGCGCCAGTAGCGATTGGATTCGCGTCGCCTACCTGACGCTCGCACCCCTTCTGGGCACAGCCGCGGCGAGCACGCTGTTTGCGGTGGCGTTGCTGGCCAGCGGGCAGAGCAGCACGATCACCGGCACTCTAGCAGGCCAGGTTGTGATGGAAGGCTTCATGCACTGGCGGGTTCAGCCGTGGGTGCGAAGGTTGATCACACGATCTCTAGCGATTCTGCCCGCGGTGCTCGTGATTGGGCTAAGGGGAGACAGCAGTGTTACGGATTTATTGACGCTCAGCCAGGTTGTTCTTGCCTTGCAGCTTCCGTTTGCCATGTTTCCGCTCTTGCATTTCACAAGCTCGAAACTCCGCATGGGGAGTTGGAAGATCAAGCGGTCCCTGCTGCTCGCCGGGTGGGCCAGTGCGATTCTGATTACGATGATGGACCTCTTCGGCTTGAAAGACTCGCTGCGAGCGGCATGGTCGGTTGTGGTCGGCGGATGACCGCGGAGAATGTCGGCAAAGTTGCTCACGGTTTCGTGCAGTTGAGGGAAGAGCCTTGCTGGACGGCCGGTGGCGGCCGTCCCCACGTACTACGTGGCTTGTTTCTGGCATTGTGTTTGATGGCGGGGGTGGTTCCGGCGACGCCGCAGAGCGGTCCCGCGCCCACCCTGCCCGACGAAGTTTCCTCAGAAACGCCCCTGGCCAATCCTGGCCGACCCACCGTGGCCACACCCGCTACGCTGACGCCGGTCGGTTATCTCCAATTCGAAACCGGATACCTGGGCGCATGGAATTCCCCAGGTGTGGACTCGCAATCCAGCATGAATGAAGTCGTCAAGTTTTCCGTCGCGCCGCGTTTGGAATTTCTGGTGAACTGGGAGCCTTTGGCTCATTCCGCTCTAGGAACGCAATCCAGCAGCGGCAAGGGAGGCGTGGCGCTGGGTGTGCAGGGAGTCCTGCATCGAGGCGAAGGTTTAAATCCCACGATTGCCGTCAGCTATTTCCGCAGCGTCTACGGTGGAGAGACTCCCGATCTTGACATTGGCAGCGCGCGCAACTCGGGTCTGATCCTCGCGAGCGTTGACGCGAAGGGGTTTCACAGCGACTTTAACCTTTTCTTCAACGAACAGACCGATGGGGCGACTCACCGCGCCCAATTCGGCCAGACGCTCTCGGTGTCGCACCCACTTGCAGGGAAGTTTGGTCTGGCGGGAGAGCTCTGGCATTTTACCCAACCGTTCCTGCACGGCGACACGGTTGGAAACCTCTGGGCGGTGAACTATAACGCACGGAACAATCTGGTGTTGGATGGCGGATTCAATCGGGGACTGACGAGTACTTCAACACGGTGGGAAGTGTTTGTAGGATTCACTTATTTGCTGCCGCACAAAGTGAGATGGCATTGATCTAAGGAGCGGGTGGTGTTGAATCGGTACCGTAGTAGGCCTTGGCTGCATGAATCTTGAGTTTGCTATCCGTAGCAATCTTCAGTTCGATCGGACGAAACTCCCTCGGCTGTGCGGGTTCCGACGGAACAAAGGTTACGCTCTGCATGTTGTCGAGTAGATTGCCCAGGCTGGCAAAGATTTTCGGAAGATCCTTGGTTCTCATACTGTCGAATAAGCGCCCACCTGTCTGATCGGTCATCTGCTCAAGCACCTTGCGGCCCTTGCTGTTCTCGATAAACGTACCGGTGTTCAAGGCAAACAGCACGGTGTTCATCGCTTGCGCGACCGCGATTGCTTGGTTGCGGGTGATGCGGCTGGAGTTATCCTCGCCATCACTCAAGATCAGAAGTACCCGCCGCGCCGGCTGAACGGGATCTGGTTTCATGCGTTCCCGGCAAGCTCCATTGACCGCGTCATAAAGGGCAGTCCCGCCTCTCGTTACTAGGCTGACTTGTAGTTTCGAGATTTCATCCTTAGTGAAAAACTCCGTGGCTGCGGCTATGTCGGTAAACTGCACGAGGAACCCCTTGTCGTCGGGCCCGCTCATTTCTTGTTTGAGGAAATCAAAAGCTGCTTGTACGGCCGGACCATACAAATCGCTGTGCCCTGCAGAACCACTGCTATCGATGAGTACCCCGATGCGCAACGGTAAGTCCTTGGCCGTGCGCATAGACAGAATGGTCTGCTGATGTTTTTCCTTGTCTAGGACCGAGAGGTCTGCCGGGGCGACGCTCTTCGCAGAAGCGTTACCATGGCCGTCTTCCACGAAGAATGAGATGGTGACGGAAGGCGATTTTGAAAGAGGGGAACCTGGCGGTGTGGACTGACCAACCGAGATGCCGCTTAAGAAAGCCAAGGCCGCAACCACAACCGCCGGTGCGTCCCGATGTTGTTCCATAGACCACACTTTGTAGCACATGCGCTGACGTGGAGCAAACTTGAACAAAGAAAGCCGGACCCAGAGAATCCGGCTCGTCGCTAACAATCGCGAACTAGTTTGGCATTACAACCGTATCGACCACGTGGATTACGCCATTCGACTGGAACACGTTCGGAATCGTGACCATCGAGAGTCCGCCCTTCTCGTCCTTTAGGACAATGTGACCGTCCTTTTCCATCGCCCACAGCTTGCCGCCCGCAACAGTGGTCAGCTCGGCGGAGCCTTTGCCTTGTTTAATCATCTTCTTCAGCTCGGCTGCGCTGACTCGGCCCGCGACGACGTGGTAGGTCAACACCTTCGTAAGCAGCACTTTGTTTTCCGGCTTCAACAGCGTGTCGACCGTACCCGCGGGCAACTTGGCGAAGGCTTCATTGGTCGGAGCGAAAACCGTGAACGGACCCGTCCCCGAAAGCGTATCCACCAGGCCAGCGGCCTTGACTGCGGCTACCAAGGTTGTGTGATCTGCCGAGCTGACGGCGTTTTCGATGATGTTCTTGGTGGGGTACATCTCCTGCCCACCGACCATCGGATTCTTCATTCCCGCTAGAGCGGAGGTTACCGTCAAAGCCACAACCGCGAGTCCCAAGACAATCTTGTTCTTCATATCCCAAACCCTCTCCAGAATTGAATTTTGCACTACTGGTGAGGGTACGGACGGACTACGCGGTTGGATTGGTGCGGGTTGTGGAAATTGAAAACTGAACACTGAAGACGGTGAGCGCTGCGCCGTAACCTAGGTAAAAAACAAGAGTGGCGAATGACTGGGCAGGAAAATTGTGAGCTTAGAGGAAGGGAAACGGACCCGGCAGGGTTGCTGCCGGGCGTTTGAAGCTTAAAGCTTCTCGAAGAATTCACATCCCGAGCACGAAATATAAACGCCACCAGGAACGCCGCGTTCGCGGTCTTTGGTGCGCTTCACGATGCGAGTCGGCTTGCCGCACTTGGGGCAATTCGTGGACTTGGTCGTGTCCATCTCTTTTTTGCGGTCAGCTGTTTTTGCGATCTTTGCCATGTGGATTGTCCTTGGGTCCGCGAGTCTGCCAGAACGGGGCGGATTGAAGATGATTGCGGGAGTTCCCAGCTCTTCAAGTTTACATGAAAGCCGCGAAAGTGTCGCCGTGCTGACTTTGCCAGGCTACGCGGGCCTCTCCAGTTGTTCCGCCATTTCCAGCAGCTTTGTGACTGTGTTCCAGTTTCGTCCAGTGCCCGAAATCCCCAAAGCCTTCTCGATTCGTGCCATGGGCAGCTGCGACTTCCCGACTCCGTTGAGATAGTAGATATATAACTCGCTGCCTGACACGCGCAGCTGTTCGGTGTCCGTCTTCAGGGCGCAAGTCTTGTCGCAAGCTTCAGGAGTGGGCTCGCCCTTGAGGAAGTAGACCAGGAACCTGCTGGGATCAAGATTGGTGCGCTTGGCAAAGGGATTCCTGGCGACGACGGAGCGGAGTTCTTCGCTCGTGCGCAGCATGACGTGGGGCCGGAAGCCGCAGCGCTCCTCAATGGCCTTCTCGATTCGTGCTGCGAGTGTCGCAGAGTTACGACCCTTGGTCTGGAACACGACGTTCCCGCTTTGAATATACGTCTGAGCATTGCGCAGGCCCAAGGCCTCGCACAATGCTCGCAGTTCTTCCATTTTGATCATGTTCCTGCCGGTGACGTTGACGCCACGGAGAAAGCAGATGACTGCGGACATAGCGCCCAGTATATCCGCGCTGGAGTTGGAGTGGCTTTCTTGACACTCTCCACATCAAGGTGCATGATTCCTTGCCGCGCAATTCAGCGGTGCACTCACTCCATGTTGAGGGTGGTCAGGCTATGGGTCTAACGAAGCGGGCGGGAGCGGAGTTTCTGGGTACGTTCTGGCTGGTATTCGGCGGATGTGGCAGTGCCGTGTTGGCGGCGGCGTTCCCGAATCTCGGCATCGGATTTGTGGGTGTGGCGTTCGCGTTTGGCTTGACGGTCCTAACGATGGCCTATGCAATCGGCCACATTTCGGGATGCCATTTGAATCCCGCGGTTTCCGTTGGGCTGGCGGTGGGGAGGCGGTTCTCCTGGGGAGACTTGCTGCCGTACATCGTTGCGCAGATGCTGGGCGCGGTGGCAGGCGCGGGTGTGTTGTATGTGATCGCCAGCGGTCGGGTTGGCTTTGATTTGTCCGGTGGGTTCGCTTCGAACGGGTACGGTGCGCATTCGCCTGGGGGCTACTCCGCGGAAGCAGCCTTCGTGGCTGAGATGATACTGACTTTCATGTTCGTGATGATCATCTTGGGCTCGACCGACCGCCGCGCACCCCAAGGGTTTGCGCCCATCGCGATCGGCCTAGGCCTCACGCTGATTCACTTGATCAGCATTCCGGTTACGAATACTTCCGTGAATCCTGCGCGCAGCACGGGTCCCGCGATCTTCGTGGGCGGATGGGCGCTAACGCAGCTTTGGATGTTTTGGGTAGCGCCGATCCTGGGAGCCGCGGTTGCGGGTGTGGTCTATCCGTGGCTGGCGGGGAACGATCGCTCCTGATGTTCCGGAATTGCAATCAGCGTTGAGCCAGCAGGAATTTGCACAACAGCAATTTGCGCAACCGAAATTTGCACAACCAAGGGGGAAGCTATGGAAAATTTTATGGCGGGCAATTGTCGGAATCATCGCGGGGTTCTTGACGGGCAAGATCATGAGCGGCGCGGGATACGGAATTTTGCACGACATGATACTAGGGATTGTCGGTGCGATTGTGGGAGGGTTTATCGCGCGGCAGTTGGGGCTTGCATCGTCGGGTGGCTTGCTCTACACGATCTTGATCGCGGTGTCGGGCGCAATGCTGGTGACATTCATCGTGCGCAAGATTCGCGGCTCCAAGAGCTGACTCACAACCTGGGGAATGGCGTTATAAAACCCCTTAGCCACATGCCGCATCTCAACTAGGCAGATGTTTGGCCCTAAGCGAGAGACCCTGGAGGAACTAACTGTGAAACGAAGCCCTTCGGCGTTGGCCGTTCTGGCACTGGCTGCTTGCACTCTGGTATTGACTGCCTGCCCACCGCGGGAAAGTATAGCCGCCATCAACCGCGATCCCGGCCGGTATGCGGGGCGCGAAATTTCTGTTGGCGGGCGCGTGGTGGAATCCATTGGCGCGCTCGGATTCGGCTTCTTCAAAATTGACGATGGATCGGGCCAGCTCTGGGTGTACAGCCAGAATTTCGGCACGCCCTCGAATGGTTCCAAGGTTGGCGTTGTCGGCCGGATAGACATGCAGGGCATCAACGTCATGGGGCGCAACTTTGGGATGATTTTGAAGGAGACGGAGCGCCGGCACTAGAGTCTGGATCGTTATAGTGCAGATCTTGAGAGTGCTGATCTTGACCGCTTTGCGAACGGCTGGGTATTCTCAGAAGGACACGGCTCGGCTGCGCAGGCCGGGCCGCACTTTTTAGTTGCAGTTGAAATGCGATTCTCAACAGCCCCTCGGGCTTGCGAAAATGGGTGAGACGGAATGCGTAGTGGGACTTCGTTGTTGTTCATCTTCATGGCGACGGCGGCCGTAGCGCAGGCGGCGGATGGCCCGGTCGTGCTTCCGCCCGGACCGGCGAAAGCGACCATCGAATCCAAATGCAAGCGGTGCCATGACCTTAAGAAGATCGTTAAGCAGCGCCAGGATCCGAAGTGGTGGGCAGCGACGCTCGAGAAGATGGTGGACAAAGGGCTGGAGATCGAGCCCGAGGATGAAGTGGAAGTAGTGAAGTACTTGAGCAAGAATTTTGGCGTGGACAGCGGCAGCAAAACCGCAGGACACTAGCCCGATTTGTGCAACGCAGATTCGTGTAGTCGCGGGCGCCCTCGCCCGCGAGGTCTTAAGCCTTTCCGGTTTCCTCAGCCCCATCCGCTGTTTCGGCCTGTGGCTTCTCCGGCCGCAGCAACGGAAATAGAATCACGTCTCGGATCGTGTGCGAATCTGTCAAAAGCATCGCGACACGATCAATTCCCAGTCCAAGACCGCCGGTCGGCGGCAGCCCATAGGATAATGCCCGGATGTAGTCCTCATCCATTTGATGGGCTTCGTCGTCGCCGCGTTCGCGTTCCTTGATCTGATGCTCAAAGCGCCGTCGCTGTTCCTCGGGGTCGTTGAGTTCGCTGAAGCCGTTGGCGATTTCCATTTTCCCCGCAAAGATTTCGAAACGCTCTACCCAGTCCGGCTCGTCGGGCTTGTTTTTGGAGAGCGGTGAAACGGCGGCAGGGAACTCGTAAATGACCGTCGGTTGCACCAGATGTTCTTCGGCGACTGCTTCGAATAGATTTGCGATCGTTTTGCCCGTGGGTTCGGCCGGGTTGTAGGCCATGTGCGATCCGGCAGCGTTGTAGCGCTTCACGAGCGCGGCCACGCTATCGTGCGATGCGAAATCGCATATCTCGGGCTTCGCGCCTGCCGCTTCCGGCCAGAAGTGGAGGATGGCCTCGCGCATGGTCATCTTTCGCCAGTTGCTCAAGGCAAAGTCGATTTCATTTTCGATTGTTTGCCCGCCCTCAGTCGTAGTCCACTTGGCTTTTGTCGAGCCATTCACGTCCTTCGCGGCTTGTTCCACCAGTTCCATCGTCAACTGCATGACGACCTGGTAGTCGGCGTAGGCCTGATAAAACTCGAGCATGGTGAACTCGGGATTCCAGCGCCAGCCGAGGCCTTCGTTGCGGAAATTGCGGTTGATCTCGTAGACGCGGTCGAACCCACCAACGGTGAGCCGCTTCAGATACAGCTCTGGCGCGATACGCAAGAAGAGATCGATGTCGAGCGTGTTGTGGTGCGTGACGAACGGCTTGGCCACCGCTCCGCCCGCAATCGAGTGCATCATCGGCGTTTCGACTTCGATAAACCCGCGGGCATCGAGCGAGCGGCGCAGCGATTGCACCAGCTTGCTGCGTTTTACAAAAACCTCGCGGACATCGGGATTCATGATGAGGTCGACGTAGCGCTGGCGGTAGCGCAGCTCGACGTCGGTCAGCCCGTGCCATTTTTCTGGAAGCGGAAGGAGATCCTTGGCCAGGAACGTCAAGTCGTCCACGTGAACGCTAAGTTCGCCGGTGCGCGTCCGGAACAAATATCCGCTGACTCCGATGTGGTCGCCCAGATCGAGCAGCTTGTAAATCTCGAAACCCTTCTCTCCGACGGCATCCTTCTTAATGTAGGCCTGCAAGCGCTGCCCGTCCTGCTGCAATTGAGCAAACCCGGCCTTGCCCATCAGCCGAATCGCCAGAATCCTTCCGGCAACGCGCACGTTGACGCGCGTGGCGTCCAACTCTTCCGCCGTTTTGCCGGAGTAGTCCGCTAAAATCTGCGCCACCGTATGCGTGTAGTCGTAACGCCGCGGATAGGACTCCTGCCCCAGCGCCTCGAGCTGCTTGAGCTTTTCGCGCCGGAGCTGATAAATCTGTTCATCCAATGCCAAGAGAACCTGCCTCGCCCGCTCTGCCTGATCCGCTAGGCTAGGTGCGGTTTCTGTCGTGGGTATAAACTCACGATTATAGCGAACCGGGCGACTGCGGCCGATTACAGAACGCCAGATGGCATTCATGAGTGAAGCGAGCAAGAATTCGAAGGGCGTGTCCAGCGGTGACAGCGCATCCGAAAACAGCCAACGCACCTGGATTATTCAGATAGGGCGCTACTCACAGATCGGGTTCGCGCTGCCGGCGGCGACTGTGATCGGCTGGTTCGCAGGGAGGTTGCTGGATCGCTGGCTGCATACGTCGTGGATTCATCTCGCGGGCCTGCTCGTCGGAATTGTAGCGGGCTTTATCGAACTGATTCACTTGGCCAGCAAGGCTGAGAGCGATGGTGGCGCAACTTGAGCCCTTCGGAGACGGATGCAAGTTTGCCGGAAGGGAAGCCGGAGGCTGAGCCCGCCACAGATGCCTTGTTTACCTCGTCCCTCCGGCGAGTGGATCGTCTCATCCCGCTGACAGCGGTGGCAATCTCACTGGCGCTAGGCTTCAAAACAGGTTGGCCTACTGCAACGGGATTCCTCGTCGGCGCGGTTGTAGCTTTCATCAATTTCCGCTGGTTGAAGAGCACGGTCACGGTCCTCGCCGACGCAGTAACGCAGCACGGTCCGCATGCTTCCAAGCCCAGCGTTGTCTTCCGTTTTCTCACCCGTTTCGTTTTGATCGCTGTCGGAGCCTATGTTATATTTATCGGTTATCCCGTTGCTTTTCATGGGTTTCTGGGCGGGTTGTTCGTGCCCGTGCTAGCAATTCTTGTGGAAGCGGCGTACGTCCTTTTCCTGGCTGTTTGGCGAGGATTCTAGTTGCTCGCGATATAGGAAGCGTTCTTATAACTTCACGATCTCACCATGCCTGAACAACTCTGGATTACAGCCCTACTGAATCACTGGTTTGTCGGCCCCGCGAACGCTGTTCTGGGACTGCTAGGCCTTCACGCGAAGTTCCCGAGCGCACCGATCAGCAACGCTTTCGCGATGCAGCTTCTGGTTTTCCTCGCGCTCGTTGCGTTTTTCCTGACGGTTCGTGCGAGCCTTTCGGTGGATCGCCCGGGTGCTTTGCAGCACATCGTTGAGGGTGGCGAAGGCTTTATCAACAATCAGTCGGGAGAAATCATTGGCCACCATAGTGAAGGATTCACACCATTCCTGATGGTTCTGGGGTTGTTTATTCTCCTGAGCAATCTTATCGGTTTGATTCCTGGGTTTGAGTCGCCCACCGCAGTTCCCAGCGTGACGCTTGGGTGCGCTGTATTGGCCTGGTTCTACTACCAGGCACATGGATTCCGCCATAGCGGCGTCGCCTACTTGAAGCATTTCGCCGGTCCAGTCTGGTGGCTGGCGCCGCTGATGATTCCCATCGAGATCATCAGCCACCTGGCCCGCATGATGTCTCTCACCATCCGCTTGTATGCGAATATGTTCGCCGGCGATCTCGTCACGCTCGTATTCTTTTCCCTGGTGCCGCTTGCGATTCCGGTCGTTTTTCTGGGGCTGCACGTTTTTGTTTCGCTTCTCCAGGCTTATATTTTCGTTTTGTTGACGACCGTATATCTGGCGGGAGCAGTTGCCGAAGAGCACTAGACGAAGGGCACAATTTCTTAGTAGTCCGGTATTTTCCGCCGCAAGCGTGAGGGCGTCAGCACGGTGAACGTCAACCACCCACTAGCGGCAATTCCTAGACGAACGACGAAGGAGTAACACAATGCGTAACTGGAAAGTGATGTTTTTGTTGATGTCCATCTGCTGCTTTGCCATGCCCGCCATGGCGCAAGGCGGCGCGGTGGGCGTGATTGAAGCCAACTGGACCGTCGCCGCGGCTTGTATCGCGATGGCGATCGCGTCGGGTCTCTGCGGCCTCGGTCAGGGACGTGCGACCGCCTCTGCCGCTGAAGCACTCGCCCGCAATCCTGCGGCAGGTGCTGGCATTCGGTTTGCCCTCATTCTCGGTCTGGCGCTGATCGAGTCACTCGCTCTGTATACGCTGGTCATCATTTTCGCCAAGGTCAAGTAGGTTTCGTTCTAAAAGCAAAAGCCCCTGCATCCGGCAGGGGCTTTTTGTTTTATAGCAAATTCCGCTACTTCCGGTTTCCGTCCCAATCTTTGCCCCGGGTGTCCGGCGCCTTCCCAACTGAATCGACCAGAAGCTTGCGGATACGCGAGCGCCCTTCCAGATCAATGTTGACGACTTCGTATCCAAACTCGAGCTGCTTGGCGCGACGCAATATCACTTGCGCCTTGACGCTCCGCATGCCCACCGAGAACTCCAGCGTTCCCTCGGAGCTGATGCGTACGGTGTCTTCTTTTGTGGCCAAGCCGCCGCCCATGCTCATCTCACGAATCTGCACGGCGCACTTGCCCCAAGAGCTGCTCAGCACTCCCGAGATAGTTTTGGCGAGCACCAGCCGCTCGTAGCGGCGTTGCCGTACCCAAGGGCATGCTGGAGCTGGTTCCAACGGCGCCAGAGCCAATTCGCCGGACTCCAGGCCAGTTTCCGCCATGATCTGGCTGTTGTAGCGGGGATCAATCCTGCCCAGTGCCTGCGCCGCCGCAATGCGAATTTCACGATGGTAAGTCCACTTGAACATCTTGCGGGCGTCGAGCAAGCCCCGAAGAATTCCTGTCGAGTCGACTTCCCGTAAGCGGCCCAGCGTTTCCAAGGCCTTCAATTGGAGAAACGGCGAGCGTCCCTGTGCATCGCCAGCCTGCGCCATCGCCATGCAGGGGCCAGCCGTCGTGCGATCTCCACTCATACCAATTTCGTCGACGGCCATCGGCAAAACTGCAGGGTCAAGCAGTTCCAAAAGCTCCAGCAGCGTGTGTCCGCGATCTACCGCCGCGCCGTACGCAATCTGCCGTACGATCATGTCCTGAAAGAAACGATTCATTTCCGGCATGCGCGACGGCAGCAACTCCAACAGTGTCGGCACATCCAACCGGCTCAGCAGGCCAACCACCGCGGCCGCCTTACTTGGCTGGCCTAAGCGCAGCGTCTGCCGCATCTGTTCCAGTGCCGGAGATCCCAAGACATTCACCAAATCGACGACGCGATCGCATTCCTGCCGCGTCAGGCACTTGTAGAAGCGGTCCGCCAGGTGTTCGACCGACGCTTCCGACGTACGCTTGAAAACGCCTATCAGTTCCCGCGGAACTTCATCTAGTCGAAGCGCCTCATCGATAAACTCCGGCAGCCGGTTCTCCACTCCGATGCGCGGAGCGATGTCTTTCGCGAACAGCGGACGGTCGTTCGAGATATGGTTCAGCGACTCCAGCACTTCTTCCAAGGCTCCATACTGGCGACGTACGCTGGCTTCCTGGCTCAGACGCACAAAGGCGGCGCTCATCAGGCTCTGCAGCTCTCCTTCTTGCTCAGTTCGGACCTGCTCGCCGATCCTGCGCACCGTGTCGATCAGCAGATTCTTGCCTACGGAGGCATATAAATCGGAAAGTTGGCTCAAGCCGATTGCCGTCTTCCTGCGAATCTCAGAGTCCTTGCTATTCAGGCAGCCCAGGTAGTTACGAAGAATCTGGTCGGCGCCGTCGGCATCTCCACGCTCGATCAGCGTATCCAGAAATTGTTTGATATTTCGCGCGGGGACGCAGGCCGCCTCATTCGAGAGCAACACGCTGCGTTTGCCGGAATCCGGAACTTCCGCCCAGAACATACGGTCCATGATGTCGGCGTGCGATTCCACCAGGATGCCCGCCTTGCCCATCTTGTCTTCCTGCAAGCGCAGAATCTGGCGCAGCCGTTCCATTTGCCGGCTCATATGCTCCAGCATCTGGTGTACGGCATTCACGCGGATGTCGCCCTTCTGGTACTTTTCCAGGGCGAACTTGATGGCCATATGCTCGGCCGCCTTCATTAGCATGTTGCTATCGGTTTCCTGGTTGCCGACGGTTGCCGCAAGATTTGACAGCAGCCCTTGAAGGTTCAAACGTGCGTTGGGACTGGTAGCCTCAATTTCCTGTTGCAGAGAGTCGATTTTTGGATTCGACGTCTTCGAGGCTTCACCGAACTGCGTGAGCAGGCGGATGGCCTGCACCACTTCTTCTTCCTGTAAAGGCACGGTATTGCCGTAGGCGATGGCTGTGGCTGTACCAGCAGCGCCGGTAGCCCCGGCAAGGCCGGCGACGAAACTGCCGCCTCCGGGACCCCCGTTGCCACCCGCAAAACCGCCAGACGATCCAAAAGCGTAGGCTCCACCACCGCCCGGCGCACCTCCAGGTCCACCCGGGCCTGCTCCTCCTGGTCCCATAGGAACCGAGCCAGGGACGACGCCCGGGCCAGATCCGCCACCGCCGCGATTCGCGCCCTCGGAAGCCGCGATCAACTGCAACAGCTTCTGCGGATCATTCAACCAATCTTTAAATTCCGGTCCCAGCGTCTGCGCGGCAATCTGCGCTGCCACAGAAACATCGCCCGTCAAGGGATCGGCAGCCACAAACTTCACTTCGTTGATGCGAATCCGGTCACACCCAGCCAGGGATTCCTTCATCTGCCTGGTGAGGTCTTGTGCTTTGGACCCGCCCAGTGCAAACGCCCGCACCAGCCGCGCTAAATCCTCATCTGTTACGTTGGGCGCAAAGTGAATGCTGGCCAGGCCCGCCGCACCCAGCAGTTGGGCGAAACTGCGTTCCGCCTGTCCTGTATCCAGAGGCAGGCCGTCGAGCAAAATGCGGTTACCGTTCACACCCAACAACAGCCCGCCTGTTCCAGCCACGGGCAGAGAAGCCTGGAGTTCCTTCCAGGTGGTCTCGAATGCGGATTCCGTGCGTTTATGATCAAACCCGTACATTCTCGAGTACTTAATGAGAATATTCAGGCTGTGAACAAACGCCACCGCCGACGCGCCGCGCGCACGGCCTGCTTCTTGAGATGGTAAAGACATAGTCTCGCCATCTAGCGTAAAGCGCGTGCGGCACGATCCGGTAGTTACGCAGGTAATGGATGGGAGTAGCGACGGTGCTACTCGCGGCCAGCCTTTCGGAAGGGTAAAAGTAGAAGAAAGTCCATGATCTGCATCCTATGACCCACGCCCAACTCGTTCAAAGAGCCATAGTCTGGCTGCGCAGTTACCGTTGTAGCGTCGTCCTTTCCGAGCAGGCCTGCGCCAGCGGGGAAATGCCCGATGCCATTGGTTGGAAGCGGACGCAGCACTCCGTTGTGGTCGAGTGCAAGGTCTCCCGCGCCGACTTCCTGGCCGACCGGGCTAAACCCTTTCGTATCAAGCCGGAAATTGGCTTGGGATGCGAACGGTTTTACCTGACCGCGCCGGACCTTGTGGCAATCGAAGAACTGCCTGCGGGCTGGGGATTGCTGGAGAGCCAGCGCGGGCGGGTGAAGATGTTAAAGCCTTCATCCCAGAAGAGCCTGCGTTCGGCGCAAGGCATGAAGTACGAGATGAACCTGCTTCTGGCGAGCTTGCGACGCGTCGAGTTGCGCGTTGAGCCTCAGACGATCACCGAATTTCTGAAGTGGAAAAATCGGCTGGCTGCGTATAACGGTGGGGTATTGCCGGCAGGGGTCGAGTCGAGCGAGGAAGAGGCGAACCTCTACCTGGCAAATGCTGAATTTGAGACCGCTTAATCCTGATGATGACCATCGATTTCCCAGTGTTCGTGCTCGCGAAGGATTCAGGCGAGATTTTGCGATACAACTCGCTCATGGAGATGCAACATTACGTAGAGCGGATCGATGTTGAGAACGAGGAGTATCTCGCTTGGGCCGCCAACGAGCGGCCAATCGGAATGACTGTTAGGTGTCTATTTGGCTTGTGGCTGGAACCAAATGCCGCGTCGAAGCCAGATAGGGCAGGGTTATTGAATGCGCTGCGACATTTCGCAGAAATTCGGGGCATCCAGCTCGGTGCTGAGGGTCATGAAGAATCTCCGGCACTTCTCTACGCAAAGATCATGGCAAAAGAGGAAAGGGGCGGTGTTCTGGGGAGAGTTTTGAAGCTGTTTTCGCAGCATCGGCGCGTCCAAGCCAAAAAATGACCGGGCCTTTTGGGCCCGGCTCTGAAGCGTCGGTTGCGGTGTGTTTTCACGGCATCCCGGCGCAGACTAGCGGCGAATTTTCGGTCTCGGCGAGCTTGCAATTCGAAGAGGCCCGGTCTTGTTGTACCCTCGTCGCACGTCCCCAGAAGAGAGAGAGGAAGTAGGAAACGAACTCCCTGGAGGGAGCACGATCGGGGCCAGTGTTGGCTTGAATGTATCGCTTGTTATTGTGTCTTGTAACATATTTAAAATAAATGTGTTAGCAGCTTGGCGATAACGTGCTGCGAACGCCCCGGACGCCTAACCAGTAACCCCCGCGCCAACCAGTTGCACACTTTGGCTAACCCTACAACTCCCGCCGTCCTTCCATGGCCTTATGCATGGTTACTTCGTCGGTGTACTCGATGTCGCTACCTGCGGGGACGCCCGTTGCGATCCGCGTTACCTTCACGCGGAGTTTCTTGAGCGCATCCGCCAGATAACTGGCCGTGGCTTCGCCCTCGATGGTTGGGTTGGTGGCAAGAATGACCTCGTCCACTTCACCCTGATCCACGCGCCGCGTCAAATTCGAGATCCGCAAATGCTCAGGGCCCACGCCATGTAGCGGAGAAATCGCCCCGTGCAGCACGTGGTAGACGCCGTTGAAGTGCTTGGTCTTTTCGATGGAAGCAATGTTCGTAGGTTCTTCGACGACGCAGACCAGCCGATGATTGCGAGTGACGTTCGTGCAGTAGGTACAGGGATCAACGTCGGTGATGTTGTTGCAAACAGAGCATAGCCGCAACTGGGCCTTCAAATCGCGCACAGCCGAGGCCAGCAGGTCCGCATTCTCATCGCTAGAACGCAGAATGTGAAACGCCAGCCGCTGCGCCGACTTCGTCCCGATGCCGGGCAGCTTCTTCAGTTCTTCAATCAACCGCGCCATCGGCTCGGCAAAACGGCTCATGGGGCCCTTTCTGATGGGGGATTTGGTAATTTGTGATTTGTAATTTGAAAAGTTGAACAACTAGAGATTGCAAATTACCAAATCACAAATTACCAAATTGCAAATCTCTCACAGTCCCGGCAGCCCCAGTCCGCTCAGCATCCCGCTCATGCCAGACTTCATTGTTTCTTCGACTTTGCGCCCGGCCTCGTTCACGGCCGCTGCGATCAGGTCTTGCAGCATTTCCAGGTCGTCGGCCTTCACCACCTCGGGATCGATCTTGACGCCCAAAATGCGCTTGGCGCCGTCCATCTTGACGACCACGCTGCCCCCGCCCGCGGAGCCTTCCACGACTGTAGCCTGCATCTTCTTCTGCATGGCCTCGTACTGCTGCCGGGCCATTTGCATCATGCCTTGAATGTCGAATCCAGCCATATCGTTCCTGATCGCTACTTCTTGTTCTGATAATCAATGACCGTTCGAATCTCTGCGCCAAACACTTCCTGCATCTTCTGTACGATGGGGTCTTCGGCGACCCGGCTCGTGCTCGCACCGGTCTTCCGGGCCGGCTTGCCATTCGGCGCACCGTTCACTTCGCCACCGCCGGAAATCTTCAGCTTTGCCGGTCGCCCCAGGGTCTGACTCGCCGCGGCATTGGCGACTTTCAGAGGCTCCGCGCCTAGTGTCATCTTTACTGTGAAGTCGGAGGCCGAGAGCTGTACGGCCGGTTGGCTACCTTCAAAGAACCACCGTCCGCCGCTCAATAGACTGGCAGCCATGGGATGCCCGGCTGCTTCGACAGCCGAACTTATGGCCGCCCCTAGATCCTCCGGCGAAAGCTGCGGCTGTGCGGGTGCCGCCCCGGGCACGACTTCGGCCTTGCCTTCCGCCAGCACTGGCTCTGCCTGAGCGATCGCGGGGCGCGGCGGTTGCGGTGTGGTCTGCGGCATGGCGGCAGGCGCTGCCGATCCCATAATCACCGCTTCCGAGCCCGACGTTGAGCCCTGCCCAAAAGGAGTCGGTGCAGTCGAGGAATCACTGGGAGAACTCTGTGGCACGGCTCGTGGTCCGGGCGCATCTGCCGACATTTCTGGTTTGCCAAAGGGACCTTTCCGCGCGCTATCGGCGGCAAAGGGCGAAATCGATCGAGGAGGTTCCGGGGCACGGCGGATCGGAGGCGCAGGGGCTGGCGACGTTTGTCCCGCAGCAGGACGCAACGCAGTCGGACCAGCAGCGGGCGCTCCCACGGGCAACGCTCCGCTCAACAATTGCTCCAAAGGCAGCAAGCGTTGGGCGTGGGCCATCTTGACCAAACCCAGCTCCAGATGAAACCGCTGCTCCTGCTTATAACCGAGATCGCCGTGCGTGCGCAGCATGATCTGCAGATGCCGCGTTAAGTCTTCTTCGCTAAACAGCTCAGCGATACCTGCCGCGCGCGCCCGTTCATCGCTCGAAACCTGCAACAGCTCCGAATCCGCGCCCGCCACCTTCGCCATCAACGCATTGCGCAGGAACCGCACGACTTCACGCGCAAAATGCACGGGGCTGTGCCCCTCGGTCATTAAACGGTCGACCAATTGGAGAACCGTGCGCGTATCGCTCTCCGACACCGCGCGCATGACCTGTTCTACGGTCCCAGAGGGTGCCGCGCCCACGAGTTGCCGCACCGTCTCCGCCGTCAGCGTGCCTTCGCTGCTGGCAATGGCCTGATCCAGAATGGAAAGCGCATCGCGCACCGACCCATCACCCGCCTCGGCCAGCAACGCCAGGGCGTCCTCATCGGCCGCAATGTTTTCCCGCCCGGCCAAGTCGCGCAGTTGCGCCAGAATCTGCTCAAACTTCACGGCGTGAAAGCTGAAATGCTGGCAGCGCGAGCGAATCGTTTGGGGAATGTCCTCGGGCTGCGTCGTCGCCATCATGAACACAATGTGCGACGGCGGCTCTTCCAAAGTCTTGAGCAGGGCATTGAAAGCGGCGTCCGTAATCTGGTGCGCCTCGTCGAGGATATAGATCTTGTAGCGGTCGCGCGCCGGGCGATACCTCGCCCCTTCGCGCAGCTCGCGAATTTCGTCAATGCCGCGGTTGGTGGCGGCGTCGATTTCAATCACGTCGACAGAATTGCCCGCGCGAATCTCCGTGCACGACGCGCACTCCCCGCAGGGCTCGGTCACGGGCTTCTCGCCCTTGCCGTCAATCCCTCGGCAATTCAGCGCCATCGCCAGGATGCGCGCAATGGTCGTTTTGCCGATCCCGCGATGCCCGCTGAAAATGTACCCGTGCGCCAAGCGTTCCTGCTCGAGAGCGTTCTTGAGCGTACGCGTGACGTGGTCCTGTCCAATGACCTCAGAAAACCGCTGCGGACGATACTTACGGGCTAGAACCTGATAGCTCATGCAAACTTACGATTATACGTGACGATTTCGCGTGATGAGGCCGCCTCCAAAATCAGCGAGGCATGCTAAATTGCGGACATATGAAGACGCCGTCGAAGTTAAGGGGGGCACGTGGGGACGGCCGCCCCCGACCGTCCTTGACAACAGAGGCAAAGAAAAAATCGAAGAAAAAATCTTCTCCAGTATCAGCCGCCGGCTTGCAGCGGAGGATCCTGCAAACCATCGCGAAGATTCCTCAAGGCAAGGTCAGCACGTACGGCGCAGTCGCCGCGGCGGCTGGTTTTCCAGGCCGCGCCCGTTTGGTGGCACGGGCGCTTCACGGCTCGCACGGTGTCCCATGGCAGCGCGTCTTAGGCTCCGGAGGCGAGATCAAACTGACAGGCGAGCACGCATTCGAACAACGCTTCCGCCTGCAGAGCGAAGGCGTAGGTTTTCGGGGAAAGAAAGTAGATATGAAGCAACACGAGCACAGATGGAAACGACCACGAATCCTGTAGGCCCAGGCGCGCTCGCCTGGGCGGGCGAGCAACGCTCGCCTACGGCGTTAGGTACCAAAACAGGACCACGCGGGCGAGGGCGCCCGCGACTACACGAGCTAAGTCTTGAACCGCTCGTCGATCTCCACCTGATAACCCTTCACCAGTTTGTTGGTTTCGCTGGCCATACCCACGACCGCCATTAACTCTTTGAACTGCGCGTCGGTGAGGCCTTTGCCCTGAGCCGACGCCGTATGCGTGGCAATGCAGTACTCGCACTGGTTGGTTACGCTCACGGCCACGTAAATCATCTCCTTGGTCACAGCGTCGAGCGAACCGGGGGCCATCACTTGCTTGATCGATTCCCAAGTCCGCTTCAGCGTTGCCGGATCATGCGCAATCGCCTTCCAGAAATTCGTGACGTAGTCGGTCTTGCGCGTTGACATGATGTCGTCATAGACGGCGCGAACTTCCGGGCTTGCCTGCTCGTATTCGATCAATCCAAAGATTGCCATGGCTTCATTCTCGGAATCTGCAACTGCGGAAAGCGGGTCCCTCCACTCCGCAGTTCCTTCGCTTCGCGAAGCAACTGCTCCGGTCGGGATGACAGTGTTAAGTCTGGAGTGACAATCGTTAAACTAAACCTGCGGTACCTCGCCCGCCAGAAACTTGCCCAACTGCGTCGCCGGGCACCGAAGTCCAACGTAGAAGGTCCCAAACAGCGCATAGACCGCGCTCACTTCATCAAAGCGCATCTCGTAGATGAGTTTCTTGAAGGACACCGGATCCTCCGACCACAGCGTAACGCCCCACTCCCAGTCGTCGAGGCCAATCGATCCGGAAATAATCTGCTTCACCTCTCCGGCGTAACGGCGGCCGATCATGCCATGCTCGCCCATCTGTCGGGCGCGTTCTTCAAACGGAACCTTATACCAGTTCTTGTCCTCGCCCCGCCGCCGGTCCATGGGATAAAAGCACACATAGCGGTGCGGTGGAATCTCCGGGAAGAGCCGTGGCCGCATGGCCTCGCGCTGCCGCGCCATGTTCTCTTGAATCCCCGCATCCCACTCCGGCGAATGCGGCTCGAGGCCGCGGTCTTGCAGAGCTTTGTAAACTTTCGCGGTCGATTCATAGAGGCCGAGTTCAATGACCGACAGGTACGAAGTTGTAACGTCGAGATAATCCGACAAGCGCAAACCAGCCAGTGCCAGTTCCGCCTGTTTCAAATCAGCAAACGAGTTCCGGAAATGGACAAACAGCAACTCCGCCTTGTGGCCCAGCATGGAAAACAGTGCCGACGGACCATCAGTCCGTTTTTCCATGCCATCCAGCGCTGCTTCGGCTTCCTTCACCATTGCCATCTGCTCGCTGGGCGGCAGCTTGCGCCACTCCGCCCGCTTCACCCGCATCATCTGATGCAGCACGGAATAGCCTTCCAAAGTCAGCGGCACCGGAGGCATTTCTGCCACGGTTTGGGGTCGTGCATCATGGGTTGTCGACATTAAGAGTCCCTCGTTAGACCCATCTATTGTAACCGTTCGTCTTAAACCGTTTGTCCCCCTCGTTCCATCCACGTTCGGGTGCTGTGCCCCTCTGGTAGCATGTGCAATGTGTCCGACCCGAAAGAATCACCTTCCGTCGCGGTAGAGCGCGCCCTGGCCATTCTTGAGGCCGTCGCGCAAGGACCGGCCGGGCTCACCAACGCTGAAATCAGCCGCAAACTCGCCATTCCCAAGAGTTCCGCCAGCTACATCCTTCGTACTCTGGAAAGGACCGGCTACCTCCGCCGGGACGAGGAATCTTCCCGCTACCGCGCTGGCGTCAAGGTCTTCAGCCTCAGCCGCGGCGCACTCAGCGGCATCGATTCGCGCGAAATCGCCATGCCGGTAATGCGTGATCTGGTCGCCCGAACGCGCCTCACGTGCCATCTCGCCATTCTCGACGGCTCCGAAGCCGTCTACATCGAAAAGGTCGACGCTCCCGGTTTTATCAAAGTCGATACCTGGGTCGGACGCCGGATGTGTGTCCACACCACCAGCGTTGGCAAGGCTCTGGCAGCGTATTTGCCGACGCCTCGTGTGCAGAAGATTCTCGACACCGCTGGCATGGAAAAACGCACGCCGCATAGCATCACCACACCGGCTGCATTTTTTAAGGAATTAGAACGAATCCGCGATCAGGGCTACGCGCTGGATAACGAAGAAAATAGCCTGGGCGCCCGGTGCTTTGGCGTGCCCATCTTCAATCAATCCGATGAAGTGGAAGCTAGCCTGGGCGTGAGTGGCACAGTCGGCCAAGTGAACCCGCAAACTCTTCCGCAACTCGTCGACGACCTCAAAGACGCCGCCTGGCGCATCTCCCGCCACCTAGGCTGGCGGGGTACAAAAAAGAAAGTCTCTCTCAAACGCTAACAAATCATGTAGGGGCGGGCGCCCTCGCCTGCCCAGCCGAGCAACGCTCGGCTAAGCCACAGCTGCCCCAACCCCAAACCTCTTCGGTGACAATGCCTCAAAGCCCCTACCCTCTCCCAGCACCA